>Ga0214917_10002378_pt1 | contig 22944 bp, 20 predicted proteins | sample LL_1208_BB_MetaG_FD_177983 | JGI IMG/M metagenome (GOLD analysis project Ga0214917, IMG submission 177983) | Freshwater microbial communities from Lake Lanier, Atlanta, Georgia, United States - LL_1208_BB | ecosystem: Environmental > Aquatic > Freshwater > Lake | place: USA: Georgia | collected...
GCGGGTGCTGATTGATCGGCATCGTCGCCACCACCGCCCATGCCACCCCCCTCACGGCCACCCAGCATCTGCATGGTGTCGCCGCGGACCTCGGTGCTGTAGCGGTCTGCGCCAGTTTCCTTGTCCTGCCATTTGCGCGTTTGCAGGCGGCCCTCGATGTAGACCGAGCGGCCTTTGCGCAGGTATTCGCCGGCGATTTCCGCAAGCTTGTCGAACAGCACCACCGAGTGCCACTCGGTGAGTTCTTTTTTCTCGCCGGTGGCTTTGTCCTTCCAGGATTCAGTGGTGGCGAGTCGCAGATTGCACACGGCTGAGCCGCTGGGCAGGTAGCGCACTTCGGGGTCGCGGCCGAGGTTGCCGATGAGGATCACTTTGTTGACAGAAGCCATGGGAGTCTCCGCTGGTCGTTGGTAGGGCCGCCGCGCTCAGGCGGTGGCGGGCCGTGGTTCGGGTACTGCACGCGGCGGGGCGTCTGGCATGCCCAACGCAGCGATGAGCCAGATGGTAGTGACCACCGTACAGAATGCGAATACGGCAAATGACCCATGATGCTGATAGAGCCAGCCGCCGATTGCACCGCCCAGGAAAGTGCCGACAAACTGCAGTGTGGCGTACAAGCCGCTGGCTGAGCCACGGGCACCCGCCGGGGCAAAGCGCGAAATCATTGACGGCAGTTGCGCCTCCAGGATGTTGAAGGCAACAAAGTAGGCCAGCAGTCCGCCGATGACGGTGCCCAGAGCGCCGGCGCCGGCCATGCCCAGAGCCACCTGGCTGCCCAGCAGCAGCACGATGCCGGCCAGCATCACCTGCTTGCCTTTGCCGCGCTTCTCGGCGATCACCAGTGCCGGCACCATGAGCACCACCGCGGCCACCATCGCGCCCAGGTAGACCAGCCAGTGACGGTCCTCGGCGAGGCCGGCGTCGCGCATCATCAGCGGCACCACCACAAACAAGGCCATCAGCGACAGGTGTAAGGCGAACACGCCCACGTTCAGCCGGTTGAGGCTGGCGTTGCGCAGAACCTCGCCAAACGCCACTGGCGCCGGCGCATTGCGGTTCACCACGGGCACCACGCGACCAATGATGAGGATCGCGCCGAACGCCAGCACGCCGGTCAGCGCAAAGATGCCGGGGACGCCGATGCCGCGCTCCAGCACCGGCCCCAGCGCCAGTGAGCCGGCAAAGGTTAGACCGATGGTCACGCCGATGAACGCCATCGCTTTGGCGCGATGCTGCTCGCTGGTGACGTCGGCGACGCAGGCCAGTACCACGCCGGAGATGGCTCCGGCGCCTTGCAGGGCGCGACCGACCGTCACCCAGGCCAAGGTGGGGGCCCAGGCTGCCAGCAGGCTGCCAAGCGCGAACAGGCTTAGGCCGAAGTAAAGCACTGGACGTCGGCCGATGCGGTCGGAGACCCAGCCGAAGGGGATCTGCAGCACGCCTTGGGTGAGTCCGTAGATGCCCATAGCAATGCCGACGCGGGTGTGGTCGTCGCCGCCGGGCAAGGTCTGCGCGTAGAGCGCAAACACCGGCAGGATGACAAACAGGCCGAACAAGCGCAGCGCCGAGATCGAGGCGAGCCAAGCGGTGGCGCGCATCTCGGTGGGACTCATGCGCTCGGAAGGGGGGGCTTTCGGTTCGGGCACGAATCCTGTTGGGGCGGGTGATGTTAAGCGGCTAATATTAGCAGGTTTGACTTTCGGCCCCGTCTGCATGGACTCCATCCGCATCCGCGGTGCTCGCACCCACAATCTCAAGAACATCAGCCTCGATCTGCCGCGAAACACGCTGATCGTGATTACCGGCCTGTCGGGCTCGGGCAAGTCAAGCCTCGCCTTCGATACCCTCTACGCCGAGGGGCAGCGTCGTTATGTGGAAAGCCTCTCGGCCTACGCGCGGCAGTTTTTGCAGCTCATGGAGAAGCCCGACGTCGACCTGATCGAGGGCTTGTCGCCGGCCATCTCGATCGAGCAGAAGGCGACCAGCCACAATCCGCGATCGACCGTCGGCACTGTCACCGAGATCCACGACTACCTGCGCCTGCTGTTTGCCCGCGTCGGTGAGCCGCGCTGTCCCGATCACGACGAGCCGCTGGCGGTGCAGACCGTGTCGCAGATGGTCGACCACATCCTGGCGCTGCCGGAAGACACCAAAGTCATGGTGTTGGCGCCGGTGGTCACCGACCGCAAGGGCGAGCAGGCCGATCTGTTCGAGGACTTGCGGGCGCAGGGTTTTGTGCGGGCGCGCGTCAATGGCGAGGTCTACGAGCTGGATGCAGTGCCGCGCCTCGACAAGAAGCGCAAGCACACGGTGGAGGTGGTGGTGGATCGCTTGAAGGTGCGCGAGGACGCCAAGCAGCGCCTGGCCGAGTCGTTCGAGACCGCGCTGCGCCTATCCGAGGGGCGCGCCCTGGCGCTCGAGATGGACACCGGTACCGTGCACCTGTTTAGCCAGAACTTCGCCTGCCCCGTGTGTGGGTACTCACTCTCAGAATTGGAACCGCGGCTGTTCTCGTTTAACAATCCGGTTGGCGCCTGTCCCAAGTGCGACGGCTTGGGCAGCGTGACCTTTTTTGACCCGAAGCGGGTGGTGGCGTTTCCACAACTGTCGCTGGCGTCGGGCGCGATCAAGGGCTGGGACCGGCGCAATCAGTTCTACTTCATGATGCTGCAGAGCTTGGCGCGGCACTACGGGTTCTCGGTGGAGACGCCGTTCGAGACGCTGAGCGAGGACCACCAGCGGGTGGTGCTGTATGGCTCGGGCCGCGAATCCATTCCGTTCACCTATCTCGGCGAGCGCGGCAACACCTTTCTGCGAGAACACAGTTTCGAGGGCATCATCCCCAACCTCGAGCGGCGCTACCGCGAGACCGACTCCACCGTGGTCCGTGAGGAGTTGGCGCGTTATCTCAACAGCCAGCCGTGCCCGACCTGCGAGGGCGCGCGCATCCGCCGTGAGGCGCGGTATGTGTTCGTTGGCGGACAACCCTTGCACGGCATCGCCCGCAAGCCGCTGCGCGAGGCGGTGCGCTTTTTTGACGAGCTGAGCCTGAGCGGCCAGCGCTTCGCCATCGCCGAAAAGATCGTCAAGGAGATTCGTGCCCGGCTGCAGTTTCTGATCAACGTCGGGTTGGACTATCTGGCGCTCGACCGCTCGGCCGACACGCTGTCCGGCGGCGAGGCGCAGCGCATCCGACTGGCGAGCCAGATCGGCTCGGGCCTGACCGGTGTCATGTACGTGCTGGACGAGCCGTCGATTGGCCTGCATCAGCGCGACAACGACCGCCTGCTGCAGACCCTCGAGCGCTTGCGCGACATCGGCAACACGGTGATTGTGGTCGAGCACGATGAGGACGCCATCCGCGCCGCCGATTACGTGGTCGACATGGGCCCCGGCGCCGGCGAGCATGGCGGCCAGATTGTGGCGCAGGGTACCGCCGCCGAAGTGACCGCTCACCCCGATTCGCTGACCGGGGCCTTTCTGTCGGGCCGCCGCACCATCGCGGTGCCGGCCGAACGCCGCGCGCCGGGCGAGCGCTGGCTGCGTGTGCTGGGCGCCACGGGCAACAACCTGCAGAACGTCGATCTGGCCATCCCGGTGGGGCTGCTCACCTGCGTGACCGGCGTGTCAGGTTCGGGCAAGTCCACCCTTATCAACGACACTTTGTATACGGCGATCGCCCGTCAACTGTACGGTGGCAGCAGCGAGCCGGCAGCGCACGCGGCCATTGACGGGCTGCAGCACTTCGACAAGGTGATTTCGGTCGACCAGAGCCCGATCGGCCGCACGCCGCGTTCCAATCCGGCCACCTACACCGGCCTGTTCACGCCGATCCGCGAGCTGTATGCCGGCGTGCCGTTGTCACGCGAACGTGGCTACGGCCCCGGGCGATTCAGCTTCAATGTCAAGGGCGGGCGCTGCGAGGCGTGCCAGGGCGACGGCGTGATCAAGGTCGAGATGCACTTTTTGCCGGATGTCTACGTGCCCTGCGATGTCTGCCACGGCAAGCGCTACAACCGCGAGACGCTGGACGTGCGCTACAAGGACCGCACCATCCAGGAGGTGCTGGCGATGACCGTGGAGCAGGCGCTGGCCTTCTTTGACGCGGTGCCCACCATCGCCCGCAAGCTGCAGACGCTGATGGACGTGGGACTGGGCTACATCACCCTCGGGCAAAGCGCGACCACGCTCTCTGGCGGCGAGGCGCAGCGGGTGAAACTGTCACTGGAGTTGAGCAAGCGCGATACCGGTCGCACGCTGTACATCCTCGACGAGCCGACCACCGGCTTGCACTTCCACGACATCGACCTGCTGCTGACTGTCGTGCACCGCCTGCGCGAGCATGGCAATACCGTGGTGGTGATCGAGCACAACCTCGACGTCGTCAAGACCGCCGACTGGATTATCGACCTTGGCCCCGAGGGTGGGGCTGGTGGCGGGCGCATCCTGTTCGCCGGACCACCGGAGGCCCTACTGGATTGCGCCGATAGCCACACGGGGCGTTATCTGGCGCCCTTGCTGGCACGGGGGCAGGCCAGTTCACTCACGCCCTTGCACCCCCGCTAAGCTCGGCGTCGTCGCGCCACTGCTGTCTTCTGGGGGCCGCAAGCGAGTGGCGACCTGAAGGCTCTGCCCGACCCGCGCGCTGAAAGCATCCGACGAGACCATCACGTTCCGATGCTTGCTCATGTAAGCCGGAAGCGGCTCTTCGACCGGGTTGCTGCGGTAGCTGGCGATTCCCACCACCGTCCAGCGGCCGGCAATCAGTTCCAGCAGCGGACCGCCTGAGGCGCCGCGCTCGAATGCGCAATCGACGCCGACGATCGGGAACACAGGGCCGTAGTCCCAAGCGTGGCAGCCGCGCTCGAAAGTGACGCCGCCCAGTCCACGGCGGGACTGCGGATAGCCGGCGAACATCAGCTCGCCATAGCCCTCGGCCGCCTTTTTACCGGCTTCGGCGATGGCGGCGTAACCCACCTCCCGCCCGAGGCAGTCGTCCAGTTGCAACAGCGCCCAATCTTCGGACTGGCCACGCAGCGACCAGCGACTGAACTCGCCCCACTTCACTGGCCGTGCCAGCGTGCTGCGACGAAAACTGCCCGGTCGGGCCGGGTCGGGGTCAAGAAAGAAGCGCGACACTACGGCCGACGAGGGCTTGTTGAGGTTGCCGTCGCGGCGGAAGAAGGTCGAGTGGTACGCGGTCAGGATGTGGCACTCGCCAACCAACACGGCGCTGCCCGTCTGGAAATTGTCGGATTCGCTGTAGAGCTCGCCGACCCATCGCAGGGGGTCGCTGTCAGCGTCTGCCTGCTGACGTCGGTCGACGCCAAAAACGTTGGCAGCCGCTGGCCACGCCAGCATGAGACAGAGCAGAAACAGACCCTTGCGAACCATGATTGCCCCCGCGAGGTGATGCACCGTCAAGTCAGCATAGCCCATCTTTTGACGTCTGACTGCAACAGTTGTAAACCTCGGACTTAGTCCAGAGGGCGGCTCGGTAGAGCGTGGACAAAGCCGGCGACGTCCTCGAGCACCGGTGCGATCGGGCGCAGCGGTACGCCCATCGCACCGATGATGGTGTAGTGGTTGGCGCTGGCGTAATAGCGCTCGGTGACGGCCACGCCAAGCTGCCGCAACCGTGCCGACAATCCGCCGGTGTTGACGCCCGGGTAGACGATGTGGTCCTCGCGCGGGGCGACCAGCAGCGCCGGCGGCGCCGAGGCGCTGGCGTAGACGATCGGCTGGGTGTCGTCGGGCGTGGTCTCGGGCGTTTCCGGCGGGTTGAAGATGGCCATGAGATTGCGCTCGATCAGCGGCCGGAAGTCGTAGGGCCCAGCGATGCCGACCAGCCCCGCTACCGTGGCGTCGGGGTGCAGGCCCACCGCGCCGAGCCAGCGCGCGTCTAGCGCTAGCATCGCTGCGTTGAAGGCGCCAGCGCTGTGACCAGCCACCACCAAGCGGTCGGGGTCGCCGCCATGGTCGGCTACGCGCGTGCGCAGCCAGGCCAAGGCGAGCGCTGAGTCGTGCAGAAACCCGGAGTAGCGCACCTCGGGGAACAGTCGGTAGTCGGCCACTGCGGTGACGATGCCGCGCCCGGCCAGCGCCTCGCCGACGAAGCGATACTGGGCGCGCTCGCCGCTCTGCCAACTGCCGCCGTAGAAGAACAGAACCACCGGCGCAGCCGTGGCCGTGGCGTGCGCTGGCAGGTAGAGGTCGAGGCGCTGCCGCGGATGCTCACCGTAGGCGATGTCAGCTTCCCGCCGATGGGTGTGCTGCGGTGCGCGGCGATTCAGCACCTCGATCGGCGAGCAGCCCTCTCGCAGACTGTCCAGCATCAGCGTGGCCAGACAGCGCAGCGGCATGACGACGCCAGAATCGCTCATGCCGGTGAGTGCTTGGCTAAGATGGGGGCTGACACCCACAGATTCGGGAGTAGTGCTGATGCGCGTATCAACGGTCATGGTGGCTTGGCTGGTCGGCTGGAGTGTGTGTGCGGCGGGTTTCCCGGCGTCTGCCCGCGCTGATGAAGACCCGCTCGCCTTCATCGAGTTCTCCACCGACTTCGATTCGAAGTGCGTGCAACGCAACGGCGTGATGATCTACATCGTCAACAAGCACCCCAACCGTACCCTGAAGTTGGTCGTCGAGCGCTGGTACATGGGCAACCGCACCGCCGACCGAGGCAAGTCGGTGCTCAAGCCGGGTGAGGAGCCCGAACCGCTGGGGTGCTCCAATATCGAGGGCGGCAAGCAGGAGTGGAAGGTTCTGAAAAGCGAGTGGGCGGATTAGGCGCCCAGCCAAGCCGCGCGCTGTTGCAGCAGCATCGGGTCGTCTGAGGCGGCCAGCGCCAGCGTGCAGGTGTCGGCCGGTGCGGCATCGAGGGTAAGCTCGGCCTCGCGCAGACGACCATCGCGGGCGCTGTGCACGGACACCGTTTGGCCTGGCGCGAGCGCCTTCAGCAGCTCCGGCAGCGAGGTGACATCCACCCGCCAGCCGTCAATGGCAATGATTTCGTCGCCCACTGCCAGGCCAGCGCGTTGCGCCGCACCGTCGGGAGTGATGTGGCTGACGCGGGCGGCACCACTGGTGCTGACCTTGGCACCCAGCGCCGCCATCGCGGGTTCCGGCGTGTCGTTGGCCGCGGCCTTGCCGGCGCTCCAGCGCCAATCGACGCCGGTTGCCGCAAGCAGGTCGGGCAGCGGCAGCGTTTCGGTGGTGCGCAGAGCGCGTTCGAAGAAGGCCGCCAGAGACAGGCCACTGACCGCCTCGGCCAGCGCCTCAAAGTCGCCGTCGTGCAGCGGCACCTCGGCGTGCTGCGCCCACAGCGCTTGCATGACGGTGTCCAAGCTGACGCGCCCGGCAGTCTCGCGGCGCAGGTGCAGGTCGAGTGCCAGCGCCACCAGCGAGCCCTTGGCGTAGTAGCTCACGGCCACGTTCGGCGTGTTCTCGTCGGGCCGGTAATACTTGATCCAAGCGTCGAGGCTGGCGTCCTCCAGCGTCTGAACGCGGTGGCCGGGCACAGCGTGAACACGGCTGATCGTTTCGGCCAGCAGCTCGAGATAGGTCGGTGTGTCGATGACGCCGCTGCGTCGCAGGGCGAGGTCGTCGTAGTAGGAGGTGAAGCCCTCGAACAGCCAAAGTTGCCGCGTCAGATTCTCGCCGGCGAGGTCATACGGCGCGAAGTCAGCCGGTTTGATGCGCTTGACCAACCAGCTGTGGAAGTACTCGTGGCTGAACAAGCCCAGCAGGCTGCGGTAGCCCTTGTCGTCGTGGCCACGGGCGCGTGGCAGGTGGTCGCGGCGCGCGATCAAGCTGGTGCTGGCGCGGTGCTCAAGCCCGCCGTAGCCGTTGCTGGTCGCCAGCAGCAAGAAGGTGTAGCTGGCGAACGGCGCCTGGCCGCCAAACAGGCCGATCTGCCATTCGCACACCCTCTTCACGTCGGCGGCGAGTCGCGCTAGATCGCCGTGATGCTGCCCGCTGACAACGATCCGATGCGGCGTTCCAGCGGCCTCGAAGGCCACCGATTGCCAGGCGGACACCTCGACCGGGTGGTCGATCAGCTCGTCGTAATCGGCGGCGGTGTAGTCGCCAAAGCCGTCAGCGTCGACGGTGACCGACGACATCGCGGTGGCCACCTGCCAGCCGACGGCGCAGGTGTCGGTGGGCCGCTCGATGTGCAGCGCTTGCGGGCCATCGCTCTGCCCGACCACCCACGGCAGGATTGCCGCGCCGTTGAAATAGGCGCGCTGGTCGTCGACGTAGGCGCCACGGACCGATTCGTCGCGGGCGTAGACAGTCAAGTGCAGGGTCAGCGGGCCGCTGCAGGGCGCGGCTAGCCAGCTGTGCTTGTCCACCTTGACCAGCGCAACTGGCTGGTCGGCGCTCTCGGCGTGCGCTTGAACCACGTGCCGCGCGTATTCGCGCACCAGATAGCTGCCGGGAATCCACACCGGCAAGCAGAAACGCTGGCCGGCCGGGTCGGGCTGCTCTACTGTGACGCTGACCCGCCACTGATGGCGGCGCGGGTCAGGGCAACGAACGGTGTATCGCGGATTCATGGCACGTCTGCGGGACGGAGGACACGGATGATAGGCGAGTTGGGCGCGCTGCACCGCTGGCTAGCGCTTGTGATGCTGATGTTGCTGGAGACGGGGCCGGTGGCGGCCGCGCCCGGGGGCGTCGAGCGCCTGCGCCTGCCGGCTGGTCTGGCAATCGAGGTGTATGCCAGCGGCGTGTCCAATGCACGGCAGATGGCGCTGTCCGACTCCGGAGTGTTGTGGGTCGGCTCCCGCGATGCGGGGGTGGTGAGTGCAGTGCTGCCCGCCAGCGGGGCGGAGCCGCGGCGAGTGATGACCGTGGCGCGCGGCCTCGAGATGCCTACGGGCATTGCCCTCTTCGGTGGGGACCTCTACATCGCCGATATCAGCAGCGTGTATCGAATCCGTGATGCGGATTCCCGCTTGGCCGAGCGGCTCGCCGGCGGATCGCCGCTGCGAGTCGAGCGCGTCTACGACGGCTTGCCGCGCGACACCCACCATGGCTGGCGCTACTTGCGCGTCGACCGCGAGGGCCGGTTGGTCGTCGCCATCGGCGCGCCATGCAACGTCTGCGACCGCGACGCCGACGGCTACGCGCAAATCGTGCGCATGCGCCCGGATGGCAGTCAGCGAGAAGTGCTCGCGCGTGGCGTGCGCAATTCAGTCGGCTTTGATTTTGAGCCTGGTACGGGTCAGTTGTGGTTCACCGACAACGGTCGCGACTGGTTGGGCGATGATCAGCCCAGTTGCGAACTCAACCGCATCGTGCAACCCGGGCAGCATTTTGGCTTTCCCTTCTGCCATCAGGGCGACCTCCTCGACCCGCAGTTCGGCCAAGGCCGGCGCTGCAGCGAGTTTGTCGCGCCGGTGGCCCGCTTGGGCGCGCATGTCGCGCCCCTGGGGATGACGTTTTGGCGGGGCAGCGTGGTGGTGGCGCTGCATGGCTCGTGGAACCGGTCGCGGAAGTCCGGCTACAAGGTGGTCAGGGTGGTTTTGGGGAGCGACCCGGCGCAGCCCGTGTTGCGTGTGGAAGACCTGGTCAGCGGCTGGCTCGACGGGCAGACCGCGTGGGGCCGGCCAGCCGATGTGCTGGCCATGCCCGACGGTAGTCTGTTGATTGCCGATGATCAGCAGGGGCTGGTCTACCGGCTGTTCGAACGACAGCCCTAGGCCGCCATGCTGTTTGGCCTGGCTTAGCGACCGATCGGCTGGTAATCGAAACCGAGGTCGCGGACGGCGGCGGGTTCGTACAGGTTACGACCGTCAAAGATCACCGGTGACTTCAGCGACGCCTTGATCGCATCGAAATCGGGGCTGCGGAACGCTTTCCATTCGGTCACGATCAGCAGCGCGTCGGCACCCTGAAGGGCGGCCATCGGCGTCTCGCACATCTGCACCTTGCTGGCGTCGGCGCCGAGGTCGAGCGCGAGGACGCGAGTGGCTTCGTCCATCGCCACCGGATCGTGGGCCGAGACGGTGGCGCCGCGCCGCACCAAGTCGGCAATCAGCACCCGGCTGGAGGCTTCGCGCATGTCGTCGGTATTGGGCTTGAAGGCCAAGCCCCACACTGCGAAATGGCGTCCGCTGAGGTCTTCGCCAAAGGACTGCACCACTTTGTTCGGCAGCACCTGTTTTTGTGCATCGTTAGCGGCTTCGACCGCATTGAGCACTTTGAGATCGTGTCCGAGTTCGGCAGCGGTGCGCACCAGCGCCTTCACATCTTTGGGGAAGCAGCTGCCGCCGTAGCCACAACCGGCATACAAAAAGCTATAGCCGATCCGAGTATCCGAGCCGATGCCCAGTCGCACCCGCTCGATGTCGGCGCCGACGCGCTCCGCCAGCAAAGCCAGCTCATTCATGAAGCTGATGCGAGTGGCGAGCATCGCGTTAGCGGCGTATTTGGTGAGCTCGGCGCTCTTGATGTCCATCACCAGGACGCGGTCGTGATTGCGCTGGAACGGCGCGTAAAGCTGGCGCATCAGCTCGATGGCGCGCTCGTCCTCAGCCCCGATGACCACGCGGTCCGGTCGCATGAAGTCTTCGACGGCGGCGCCTTCTTTGAGGAACTCGGGATTGCTGACGACGCTGAATTCGAGTTCGACGCCGCGCGCTGTCAGCGCCTCGGCGATGGCGGCCCGCACCTTGTCCGCGGTACCCACAGGCACGGTGCTCTTGTCGATCACCACCTTGTAGTCGGTCATGTGGTGGCCGATGTTGCGGGCGGCGGCCAGCACGTATTGCAGGTCGGCTGAGCCATCCTCGTCGGGCGGGGTGCCAACGGCGATGAACTGCAGGGTGCCGAAGGCGACCGAGCGCTCGATGTCGGTGGTGAAGCGCAAGCGGCCGACCTCGACATTGCGACGCACGATCTCCAGCAGGCCCGGCTCGTGGATCGGCAGACCGCCCTCTTCGAGGATGCGGATCTTGTTGGGGTCGACGTCGAGGCATAGCACCTCGTTGCCCATTTCAGCCAGACAGGCGCCCGAGACGAGGCCGACGTAGCCGGTACCGATGACAGTGATCTTCATGACAGAGATGTGGTGGCTATTCGCAGACGATATAACAGATTCATGACAGGTCTTTGACGATGGCCGCCAAGGCCGCCGCCGGGTCGGCGGCGCCGGTGATGGGGCGGCCAATCACCAGGTCGTCGGCGCCAGCAGCCAGCGCCGCCTGCGGCGTCATGATGCGCGCCTGGTCGCCGACATCGCTGCCAGCCGGCCGGATACCCGGCGTGACGCAGCGAAAGCTGCTGCCGCACGCAGCCTTGATCGCAGCGGCTTCTTGGGCCGAGCACACGACGCCATCGAGGCCGCAGCGGGCGGCCAGTTGCGCCAAGCGCAGCGCTTGGTCGCGCGGCTCGATGTCGAGCCCGATACCGGCCAGGTCGTCGCGGACCATGCTCGTGAGCACGGTTACAGCAATGAGCAGAGGCTTGTGCGGGGATGCGTCAATCGCCGCACGCGCAGCGCGCAGCATCGTCTCGCCGCCGCTGGCGTGAACGTTGACCATCCACACGCCGAGTTCAGCCGCGGCACGGCAGGCGCTCGCCACGGTGTTGGGGATGTCGTGGAATTTGAGGTCGAGGAACACCTCGAATCCGAGCCCGGTCAGTTGCCGCACCAGGTCCGGCCCGGTGGCAGTAAACAGCTCTTTGCCGACCTTGAGTCGGCACTGCCGCGGATCGAGTTGGCGGGCCAGTGCGAGGGCGGGTGCGGCACTGGCGTAGTCGAGCGCGACGACGATGCGAGGGTCTGCAGGCATGCGGGTGCTCAATCGTAGATGTTGAGTTCTTCGACGCGCCGCGCCGGGTAGGTCTCCCAGGCCGAGCAGGCCGGGCACTGCCAGTAGTGGGCGCGGGCGCGGAATCCGCATGCGGTGCAGCGGTATTGCGACAGGCGGCGGGTGTGCTGACCGAGCAATGGGCGCAGGGTGGCCACGTCGCCGGCATTGCCGTGCTCCAGTTGGCGCGACAGAGCTAGCAGCGAGGGCTTTTGCCGCACCGCATCGGCCAGCAATGCCGATGCGGCGGCTTCACCTTCGGCCCGAGTCACCACCTTGAACGTGGCGTCCAGCACATCCACCGTTGGGCATTGCTGCCAGTACCCGCGCAACAGATTGGCCGCTGTCGACTGGTCCATGGCACCGGCGCCGCCGTCGAGCACGGCGTCGGCGATCAGGCCGGCCACCAGCGGCAGGTCTTCGGCGTTTTGCGATTCGATGCGCTGCCAGCGCGCCAAGGCGGCGTCCGCGTCACCCTGACGCAAGGCCAGCCGGCCCGCGATCAGGTTGGCCCGGGTGCATTTGTAATGCGCAGCCAGGGCCGCCTCGACCGCCTCGACGACCACCGCATCCTGCGAATGATTGAACGCCTGCTGAGCGATTTCGCACCAGTATTGGGCAATCTCGTGCGGCCTCGGGTGGCCGCTGGCCTGCTCAAGGCGACGCGCAGTCTCGATCGCTTGGGCCCATTCCTTCTCGGCCGAATACAGGCTCAGCAGCTTGGGCAGGGCGCGCGCCTCCAACGGCGTGTCGAGCAGTGCGGTGAGGTGCGTCTCGGCGCGGTCGAGCAGTCCGGCGCCCAGGAAATCGAGGGCCAGCTCAAAGGTGACGCGCTGCCGGTCGGCGCTGTCGAGCGTGGCCTCTTGCAGCAGCGATTGGTGGATGCGGATCGCTCGATCAGTCTCGCCCTTGCGGCGGAACAGTCCGGCCAGCGCCAGTTGCAGCTCGGTGTTGCCGCGTTCGGCACGGGCCATGTCGACCAGCACGTCGGTGGCGCGCTCGGTGTCTTCGCTGACCAGCAGGTTGAGCGCGCGGAAGTACGCCGACGGCAGGTTGCGCGCCTCGCGAATCACCTGGCGGATGTCGATGCGCGCGGCGGCCCAGCCGAGGCCAAAGAACACCGGCAGAGCGACCAGCCACCAGAATTCGATCTCAAGCATGGTCGACTGGCGCTTGCGCCGCCTCGCCAGAGGGCGGTCGGCGTTTTAGCTCGCCACGCAGACGCGCCCATGGCCCAAGCATGGCGAACAGGCCGAGCAGGGTTCCGGCGACAAAAAATACGAACAAGACCAGCGCCATGGGGGCTTGCCACTCCAGTCCAAAGTAGTAGCGCAGCACCACTGGGTCGCTGTTTTTGAGCGCCAGCCCCAGCAAGAGGACGAACAGCAGCGCCCGCAGCAGCCAGGTCAGCCAGTCGATCAGTCGTTGCACGGGGAACGGGTTCATGACAGAGCGCCAATGTAACCGAATGGCAAGAAAAAGGGCCGCACACAGGCGGCCCTCGGGGTGCTGAACTGTCTCAGGTCAGGGGTTCTGGTCAACCCGGTCGCGCAGTTCCTTGCCGGCCTTGAAGTGCGGAACGTACTTCGCCGGCACCGGCACCGCCTCGCCAGTCTTGGGGTTGCGCCCCTGACGCGGCGGCCGGTAGTTGAGGCTGAAGCTGCCGAAACCGCGGATCTCGATGCGATTGCCGTCGCACAGTGTGCGCGACATCGCATCCAGAATGGTTTTCACCGCGATCTCAGCGTCCTTCAGCACCAGCTGCGGAAAGCGCACCGACAGTTGAGCGATCAGCTCGGATTTGGTCACGCTCAGTCCTCTGCCGTCTTACTCGCTCTTGCCGCTGTCCAGCTTGGCCTTGAGCAGGGCACCCAGATTGGTGGTGCCGGTGCTTGCGGGGCTGTCGCTGTACTGCTTCATGGCTTCCGACTCGTCGGCCATGTCCTTGGCCTTGACCGAGAGCTGGATCGAGCGGTTCTTACGATCGACGTTGATCACCATGGCTTCGACGCTGTCGCCGTCCTTGAGGAAGGCACGCAGGTCCTCGACGCGGTCACGCGACCACTCCGAGGCGCGCAGGTAGCCCTCTTGATCGCCGTCCAGCGCGACCACGGCGCCCTTGGCGTCGACGCTCTTGACCGTACCGTTGACGATCTTGCCCTTCTCATGGCTGCTGGCGAAGCTCGAGAACGGATCGCCCTCGATCTGCTTGATGCCGAGGCTGATGCGCTCGCGTTCGACATCGATGGCCAGCACGACGGCTTCCAGCTCTTCGCCCTTCTTGAAGCGCTTGACGGCCTCTTCGCCGGCTTCCGACCACGACAGGTCGGACAAGTGAACCAGGCCGTCGATGCCGCCCGGCAGACCGATGAACACGCCAAAGTCGGTGATCGACTTGACCTGTCCGCGGACACGGTCGCCCTTTTGTGCGGTGGCCGCGAACTCGTCCCACGGGTTGGACATGCACTGCTTCATGCCCAGCGAGATGCGGCGGCGGTCGCCATCGATCTCGAGGATCATGACTTCGGTCTCGTCGCCCACCTGAACCACGCGGCTCGGGTTGACGTTCTTGTTGGTCCAATCCATTTCCGAGACGTGCACCAAACCTTCGATGCCCGGTTCGATTTCGACGAAGGCGCCGTAGTCGGTCAGGTTGGTGACCTTGCCGAACAGGCGGGTGCCTTGCGGGTAACGGCGAGCGATGCCGCTCCACGGGTCGTCGCCGAGTTGCTTGATGCCCAGCGAGACGCGGTTCTTCTCTTGATCGAAACGCAGAACTTTGGCCTCGACTTCGTCACCGACATTGAGCACTTCCGACGGATGCTTGACGCGACGCCAGGCGATGTCGGTGATGTGCAGCAGACCGTCGATGCCGCCGAGGTCGACGAACGCGCCGTAGTCGGTCAGGTTCTTGACGATGCCCTTGACCACGGCGCCTTCCTTCAGCGTCTCCAGCAGCTGGGCGCGGTCGGCACCCATGCTCTGCTCGAGCACCGCGCGGCGGCTGACCACCACGTTGTTGCGCTTGCGGTCGAGCTTGATGACCTTGAATTCGAAGCTCTTGCCCTCGTACGGGGTGGTGTCCTTGACCGGGCGGGTGTCGACCAGCGAACCTGGCAGGAAGGCGCGGATGCCGTTAACCATGGCGGTCAGACCACCCTTGACCTTGCCGGTGACGAAACCTTCGACCACGGTGCCGGCTTCCATTGCCGCTTCCAGTTCGTGCCAGGCGGCCAGGCGCTTGGCGCGGTCACGCGAGAGGCGGGTCTCGCCGAAACCGTTTTCCAGCGATTCGATGGCCACAGCCACGAAATCGCCTTCTTTAACTTCGAGTTCGCCACGGTCGTCACGGAATTCTTCGATGGGTACGAAGCTTTCGGACTTGAGGCCGGCGTTGACGACGACGAAATTGGGTTCGATGCGGACGACTTCGGCGGTGATGATCTCGCCGGAGCGCATCTCCTGACGGGTCAGGCTTTCTTCGAAGAGGGCGGCAAAGCTTTCGGGTTCGTGCCCGAGGGTGGTTGCAAGGGTCATGTTGGTGTGGACTTCCAGGTGTCCGGACCGGCCGGACGGGGTTGATTGAGACTCGCCCACGGCATCGCGCGATGTCGCAGGCACCAGAGGTTGCCGGGAGTCAGCGCCCACGGGCGCGAATCAAAGCAGACCAGCGTCGCCGGCCGCTGCCATCACCGCGTCCACCACGGCGTCGATGCCGAGTTCGGTGGAGTCGATGACGATAGCGTCCCGACAGACTTTGAGCGGGGCACTGGCGCGGGCCGCGTCGCGGGCGTCACGTTCAGCGAGTTCCTGCTCAAGGGCCGCGAGACTAACATCGTTGTCTTTGCCATTCAAGGACTTGTTCTGCAGCTGCAGGAACCGGCGTTGCGCCCGCACCGCCACTGTGGCGGTTAGATAGAGCTTGAGCTGGGCGTCGCTGAACACCACCGAGCCCATGTCGCGGCCGTCAGCGACCAAGCCTGGTGGATTGCGAAACGCGCGCTGGCGCTGCATCAGGGCGGCGCGCACCGCCCCGTGTACCGCGACCTGGCTGGCTGCGACGCCGTTGGTGGCGCTGCGGGCAGCGGCGCTGACCTCGTGGCCGCCGAGGAAGATGCGGTCGCCGTCGAATTGCGCGTCAAGGGTCGTCGCGACGTGGGCCACCGCGTCGCCGTCCTGCAGATTGACGCGTTGCTCAAGCGCGGCCAGCGCCACCAGTCGATACAGGGCGCCGGAATCGAGGTAGGCCCAACCCAGTCGCTCGGCGACCCGCTGTGCGACGGTGCCCTTACCCGAGGCCGCCGGGCCGTCGATGGCGATAACCGGCACTGACGCGCGAGCCAGTTCGTCGGCAGGCAGCAGCTGGCGAAATGTGTCGAAGTAGCCGGGGAAGGTCTTGGCAGTGCAGCCCGGGTCATTGACGCGCACCGGCGAGCTCATCAATGCCACCAGCGAGAAGCACATCGCCATGCGGTGGTCGTCGTAGGTGTCGATGCTGGCGAATTCGAGGTTGACCGGCGGGGTGATGCGGATCCAGTCGTCGCCGGCCTCGACCTCGGCGCCAAGCTTGCACAGCTCGGTCACCATGGCGTGAATGCGGTCGGTTTCCTTGACCCGCCAGGAGCCGATGTTGCGCAGTTGGCAGGGGCCGTCGGCGCGCAAGGCGCAGACTGCGAGCGTCATGGCGGCGTCAGGGATGTGGTTGAAGTCGGCGTCGAAGGCGCGCACGTGACCATTGCCGCTGGCCTCGATCCAGCCGGGGCCGCTGGTGACCGTTGCACCGAGTTCGCGCAGCGCGTCGGCAAAGGCGATGTCGCCCTGGATCGAGTCTGCGTCGACGCCCTCCACCCGCACCGGGCCGCTGCCAAGTAATCCGGCGGCCAGGAAATACGAAGCACTGGAGGCGTCGCCCTCGACATGCAGCTCGCCGGGCGCCAAGTAGGGCCCGGACGGCACGCGGAAGCGGCTCCAGCCTTCGCGCTCGACGGTCACGCCGAAGCGCTGCATCAGCTTGAGCGTGATCTCGATGTAGGGCTTGCTGATCAGCTCGCCGACCACCTCGATGCAGCTCTCGCGGCCGGTCAGCGGCAGCGCCATCAGCAGCGCGGTGAGGAACTGGCTGGAGACGTCCCCGCGCACGCGAATCGGGGCCTCTCTGAGCGTTGCTGGGTGGATAGCGAGCGGCGGGAAGCCCTCGTTCTGCGTGCAGTCGATCGCCGCGCCGGCCTCGCGCAATGCGTCGACGAGATCGCCGATCGGCCGTTCGTGCATGCGCGGAATACCGCTCACTGTGTATTCACCGCCGGACAACGCCAGCGCCGCCGTGAGCGGGCGGATCGCAGTGCCGGCGTTGCCGAGGAACAGGTCGGCCCGCTTGACCGGGAACACGCCGCCGACACCCTCGATCTGCCAGTCATCGTTGCCGGCATGGCTCGAACCCAGATGACTCAGTCGCACGCCGAGGGCGGCGAGCGCGTCGCGCATCACCTGCGTGTCGTCGGCGTCCAGCACGTCGCGCAGGATGGTGGTGCCACGGGCCAGCGCCGCCAGCAGCAGGCAGCGGTTGGAGATGCTCTTGGAGCCAGGCAGGCGGATGGTGCCGCGGGCGCGGCTGACCGGCGGCAGCAGTAGCGAGTCGCTCATGCTTGTCCGGTGCGCTCGAGCCAGTCGGAGCGGGCGTCGCGTGCCAGCGCAAAGGTGCGCTGCAGCGCCTCGCCGTCATTCGATTCGAGCGCGGCGCGCAGTTGCGCCACTTGGGCGGTGTAGCCGTCCAGGCGGTTGAGCAGCGCGTCCCGATTGGCCAGCGCGATGTCGCGCCACATCTCGGGGTGGCTGCCGGCGATGCGGGTGAAGTCACGAAAGCCCGAGGCGGCATAACTGAACAGCCGTTCGTGGTCGGGGTCGAGCGCGACTTGCGCCACCAGCGCGTAGGCCAGCAGGTGCGGCAGGTGCGACACGGTGGCGAAGACGTCGTCGTGCTGCTGCGGCGTCATGCGGTGGATCACCGCGCCAGCCGCGCGCCACATCGCCTCGACCAGCTTCACGGCGGCGGGCTCGGTCTCGGCCACGGGTGTGGTCACCACATTGCGGCCGCGGTAGAGGTTGGCGCGTGCGGCCGAGGGGCCGCTCTTCTCGTCCCCGGCGATCGGGTGGGCGGGCACAAAGCGGGCGATGTGGGCGCCAAAGTGCGCACGTGCTGCGGCCACCACATCGGTCTTGGTGCTGCCGGCATCGGTGACCACGGCGTCCGGCCCGACCCCCGGTGCGATGGCGGCGAGCATCCGGCCGGTCTGGCCGACTGGCATCGCCAGCACCACCACATCGGCGCCCCGTACGCCGGCGGCGGCGTCGGTAAAGCCGTGGTCGATCAAGCCGAGGCCGATCGCTTCATCCAGCGTGGCCTGCGAACGGCCAATGCCGACCACTGTGCCGACCACGCCAGTCTCGCGCAGCGCGGCCGCCAGCGAGCCGCCGATCAGGCCGACGCCGACGATGGCGAGGCGCTCGATGCGAGGCAGCGGGTGGGGCGCGTTCACCTCAGCCGCCTTGGGCTGGCGACTGCTCCGCCAGCTCTGCGGCGCGCAAAACAGCGCGTGCCTTGTTCTCGGTCTCTTGCCACTCCGATTGCGGCACCGAGTCGGCGACGATACCGGCGCCCGCCTGTACGTAGAGCTGCCCGTCTTTGACCACGCCGGTGCGAATGGCGATCGCCACATCCATATTGCCGCTGTAGTCCAGATAGCCCACCGCGCCGCCGTAGACGCCACGCTTGGTCGGCTCGAACTCGTCGATGATCTGCATCGCCCGAACCTTCGGTGCGCCTGACAGCGTGCCGGCGGGGAAGGTCGCCTTGAGCGCGTCAATCGCGTCCAGTCCCGGTTTGAGCTGCCCCTGGACATTCGAGACGATGTGCATCACGTGCGAGTAGCGCTCGATGACCATGTGGTCGGTGACGCGCACGCTGCCAGTTTGCGCGACGCGGCCGACGTCGTTGCGGCCCAGATCCATCAGTTGCACGTGCTCGGCGCGCTCCTTGGGGTCTGCCAGCAGGTCTTCGCCGAGCGCGTGGTCTTCTTCTGGGGTGGCGCCGCGCGGCCGAGTGCCGGCGATCGGCCGCACGTTGACCACGCCGTCCTCTAGCCGAACCAGGATCTCCGGGCTGGCGCCGACCACGTGAAAGTCGCCGAAGTCGTAATAGAACATGTAGGGCGAGGGGTTGATGCTGCGCAGCGCGCGGTACAGCGACAGCGGATGCGCCTTGAGCGGACGCCGTCGGCGGTTGGCCAGCACCACCTGCATGATGTCGCCGGCGCGGATGTACTCCTTGGCCGCCTCAACCGCCTGCAGGAAGCCCGTCTCTGGCCATTCGCGCACGGCATCGGTCGCCGGCGCGTCCACTGCCGCTGGCGCGTGGGCGACCTGGTCGAGTTGCGCCGTAAGCTCGTCCAGCCGCTGCTGCGCGGCGTCGAACGCGTTCGGCTGCGATGGGTCGGCCCAAACGATGAACGACAGCTTGCCCCGAAGATTGTCGAACACCGCAAGCTCGCGGCTCACCAGCAGCAAGATGTCCGGCAGGTCGAGCGGGTCGGCTGGCGTGCTATCGGCCAGACGCTTCTCGACGTAGCGGACGATGTCGTAGCCAAAGTAGCCTGACAGCCCGCCGGCAAAGCGCGCCGGGCCCTCGCACGGTGCGGCTTTGACTGCCGCCAGATGTTCGCGCACCGCCTGCAGCGGGTCGTCCACGGTGTGCGTCGACACCGGCTTGCGGTCGCGCTCCAGCGTCACCTCGTGGCCGCGCACTACGAGTCGCTCACGCGCTGGCAGGCCGATGATCGAGTAGCGGCCAAAGCGCTCGCCGCCCACCACCGACTCCAGCAAAAACGAATCCGCCCGGTTGGCGAGCTTCAAATACACGGTGAGCGGCGTCTCGAGGTCGGCGTAGGTCTCGCGCATCACCGGGACGAGCGTGTGCCCCGCGGCAGCGAGCTGGTCGAAGTCCTCGCGCCTCATGCTGCGCCGGCTTCCAACACGGTGTCGCGGCCAGCCAGCGTGAGCAGTGTGGGCAACTCCATGAACGAGTCAATGACTCGGTCGGCTGCCAGAGGTACGCCGGGGCCACCTTCGTTGTAGCCGTAGGGCAGGCACCACACCGGGCAGCCGGCGGCGCGCGCAGCTTCGACGTCGTTGCTGGAGTCGCCGACCATCAGCGCCTCGGCTGGCGCCACGCCAAAGTGCTCGCAGGCGTGCAGCAACATGTCGGGATGCGGCTTTTTACGGGCGCAGGTATCACCACTCACCACCAGCTCGAAGAACGGCGCGAGGCCGGTCTTGTCGAGCAGCGGCAGGGTGAAGCGCTCGGTCTTGTTGGTGACGCAGGCCAGTGCAAAGCCCGCTTCGCGCAGCGTGCCGAGCCCCTCGACCACACCCGGGTAGGGCGGCGAGTCGAAGGCCAGCAGGTCGGCGTAATGCGCCTCGAAGCGCGGCAGCAGGGCGTCGATCTCGGCTTGCGACGGCTCGCGCTGCAACGCGACGCGCAGGGATTCGCTCAAGAGGTGCCCCAGTCCGCGACCGATAAAGCTGATCACCTGCGGCAGGTGTAGCTCAGTCAGGCCCTGCTCGACCAGCGTACGGTTCATCGCGCGGGCGAGGTCGGGACCCGACTCCAACAGCGTGCCGTCGAGGTCGATCAGCAGTGCGCGTACAGCCAAGCGCATCTAGTGCAGACCCACCGGGTAGACCCCGCTCAGTTGTTCGCGCAGCGCCTGAATGACACTGTCGTAGTGGTGCGGGTCGCCGGGCTGGCGAGCGCCGAACACGGCCGATCCGGCGACAAACGTGTCGGCGCCGGCACGCGCCACGTCGGCGATGTTATCGACCTTGATGCCGCCGTCCACTTGCAATCGGATCGTGCGGCCGCTGCGGGCTTTGTATTCGTCCAGCATGGCCCGCACCGCGTGCAGCTTGGCCAGCGTCGATGGGATGAACGACTGTCCGCCGAAGCCCGGGTTGACCGACATCAGCAGCACCAGGTCGAGCTTGTCGAGCACGTGGTCGAGGTGGTGGATGGAGCTGGCGGGGTTGAGCACCAAGCCCGCCTGGCAGCCATGGTCGTGGATCAGCGACAGGGTGCGATCGACGTGGTCGGAGGCCTCCGGGTGGAAGCTGATCAGGTTGGCCCCAGCTTTGGCGAAGTCAGGGACGATGCGATCCACCGGCTTGACCATCAGGTGGACGTCGATGGTGGCTTGCGTATGCGGACGAATGGCGCTGCACACCAATGGGCCGATGGTCAGGTTCGGTACGTAATGGTTGTCCATCACGTCAAAGTGGATCCAATCGGCGCCCGAGGCGATGACGTCGCGCACCTCGTCGCCGAGCCGGGCGAAGTCGGCCGAGAGGATGCTGGGGGCGAGGATGTAGTCGGGCATGGCGGCGTGTTTCGGCGCGCAGCGATCGCGGAGCGGGCAAGTGTAAACGAGGCAGCCTTGCATGCGCCCATGAAATCGGATGCAATCGAGGGATGAGCGAAGACGCAATCCACCGCATCGAGGTCACCGCGCAGGCGGTGTTCGTCCCCGAACATTCCGACATCGTCGGCGACCGTTACGTGTTCGCCTACACCGTGGTCATCCGCAACAGCGGTTCGGTGCCCGCGCAACTGGTGTCTCGCCACTGGGTCATCACCGATGCGCACAAGCGTGTGCAAGAGGTGCGCGGCCAAGGCGTGATCGGCGAGCAGCCATGGCTGGCCCCGGGGCAGCAGTTCGAGTACACCAGCAGCGCTTCGATTGCCACACCGGTGGGCACCATGCACGGCAGTTACCAGATGGTCGCCGCCGACGGCACCCGGTTTGAGGCGCCGATCGACCCGTTTCATCTGAGCTTGCCGCGGACCTTGCATTGACTGTTGCTGCGTCGCCGTCGCATCGGCCGCATCGACCGCGTTGGCGCGCGTGCTTGGCTGCGCTGCTCATCGTGGTGGCGGCGTGCGCGCCCTTGCGCCCAAGTGTTGCGCCAAAACCGCAAGCTCCGACCGCGGCTCCCGCGTTGCGTGTGGTTGCATTCGCCGAGTTGCCGGGCTGGGCGGCTGATCGCCACGCCGAGGCGTTGGTGGTGTTCATCGCCGGTTGCAAGGGTGTCAAGCCCAACCAGCCGCTGTCCGATGTCTGTGTGGCTGCGCGCGGCGTGCCAGCTGGCGACGACACCGCCGCCCGCGCATTTTTTGAGGCGCGCTTTGAGGCGGTGGAGTTGGTCAATGCCAATGGCTCCAGCGAGGGGCTGGTCACCGGTTATTACGAGCCGGTGATCCGTGCTTGCCGGTCACGCAAACCCGACTGCAGCGTGCCGGTGCATGGCGTCCCCGATGACCTTTTGACCATCGATCTCACCGCCATCGACCCCGACCTCAAGGGCAAGCGTCTGCGCGGGCGGCTGGATGGGCGCAAAGTGGTCCCGTATGCAAGTCGGGCCGAGATCGACGCCCGCACCGCCAATGGCAAACCGCTTGTGGCGCCGGTACTGGCCTGGGCGGCTGACCCGGTGGACCTCTTCTTTATGCAGGTGCAAGGCTCCGGACGCTTGCTGCTCGAAGACGGTTCGGTGCTGCGCTTGGGCTACGCCGACCAGAACGGACACCCGTACAAGCCGGTCGGTCGCGTGTTGGTGGATCGCGGCGCTTTGGCGCGCGACGGCGTGTCAATGCAGAGCATCCGAGACTGGCTGGCGGCGCATCCCGACCAGCGCGATACGGTGCTGGCGACCAACCCCAGCTACGTGTTCTTCCGCGAGCTGCCGGCCAGCGACGACGGCCCGATCGGTTCGCTGGGCGTGCCGCTGACCGCCGGGCGCAGCATCGCCGTGGACGTGAACGCGATTCCGCTGGGCAGTCCGGTGTGGCTGGCCACCACCGACCCCGATACCGCCGCGCCGATCCAGCGCCTGATGGCCGCCCAAGATACCGGTGGTGCGATCCGCGGCACCGTGCGCGCCGACCTGTTCTGGGGGCGCGGCGAGGCGGCTGCGCACACGGCCGGCCGCATGCAGCAAGCCGGGCGGCTATGGCTGTTGCGGCCACGCTCGACGAACTGATCGCAGGCCTCCCGCTTGCCGCTCATTCGTTTGCGTA
>Ga0214917_10002379_pt1 | contig 22940 bp, 21 predicted proteins | sample LL_1208_BB_MetaG_FD_177983 | JGI IMG/M metagenome (GOLD analysis project Ga0214917, IMG submission 177983) | Freshwater microbial communities from Lake Lanier, Atlanta, Georgia, United States - LL_1208_BB | ecosystem: Environmental > Aquatic > Freshwater > Lake | place: USA: Georgia | collected...
AGTACGACCAGGACCAGGAAGACGAAGAAGACGAGTACGACCAGGACCAGGAAGACGAGTACGACCAGGACCAGGAAGACGAAGAAGACGAGTACGACCAGGACCAGGAAGACGAAGAAGACGAGTACGACCAGGACCAGGAAGACGAAGAAGACGAGTACGACCAGGACCAGGAAGACGAGTACGACCAGGACCAGGAAGACGAAGAAGACGAGTACGAATACGATCAGGATCAGTGAAGGTTTTACAACCTGAGTCCTGAACGGATCGCAACTTGTTTGCTTTGAAGTGTTGATAATTTTTTGCTAAAAAAGTTGAATTTTTATTTGCATAATTACCCAGCTATTCCGTCTTCCGAATGTTTGGCACTTCTCTCACTGCAATTATCAGGTTTCTGAATTTCTTTTCAGACCTCGATAACATCAATGATGATCAGATCATCAACAACAATACCGTGTCGACCCAACCATTTGTCGAGATCGAGACAATTCGTCAGGGTGATTCCAACCCAGAACTCGATCAGCTGGACAATAACGAGAGAAACGATGACTCAGAAAGCTCGCATCATTTCTATGCAGGACGCTTGGGACCAATGGACGACTATATAGACGTAATGGATGTATCTGATGTGGAATCAGTCGAGATCTTTACAATTCGTCAGGGTGATTCCAACCCAGAACTCGATCAGATGGACAATCACGAGAGAGACGACAACACAGATGATGAATCCAGTGGCTATGAATCGCGAGTTGACACAGATGATGAATGGGACAACTTCTATTATCGCACATATGGGATATCCCATGATGATGAAGACCTTCAGCATTACGATGACACAACTGATGAAGAACCTCAGCCTCACGTTGACATAGTTGATGAAGCTCCACAGCCTAGTCAGCCTAGCCAGCCTAGTCAGCCTTATGCTGATGAGTCTTATGCTGATCAGTATTCCTATGGGCGTATCGCTGGACTCCGTGATGCAGCCCGTTGGGTTGATCGGCAAACCAACCATACTCTGCCTTTGTATCGCATTGGCTATGATGCGGGGTACGACGTGGGTGTGAATTGGCGTAGAAATAAAGCTGCGCCTCCAACTGGTGTGATTGCTCGTGGAGTGGATGTTGGTGTGAGCCCAACTGGTGTGATCCCAACTAGTGTGATCCCTCGTTGACTGGATGTTGTGTTTCCAACTCTGTTGACTCAAAATTAACAGAGAGGTGAAAATTTCTTTTTTGTCTAAGATAAATAATTTTGAATTTTAATTTTCGTATGTACCCCTCACTCAACTTCCGAGAGAGAGAATCCCGCAATGAGCTGCATTCGAATTTCGATTGACGAGTGGTTCCTTATTATGTCTAAGATGGATAACTTCCATCGAAGACTTCTCGCTGGAGTTAACAACGATACATTATTCGCTTACAATCTATACTACAGCAAGGAGAAAAGAACATATCAACCACCGAAATCTCTTCCCTACAGCATTGTTTCCGATTCTGACAACATATTGAGGACACAATTCATCATCAACGCAACTCAAGATGACCACACCAATGTTTATGATTTCAAAAACATTGACCGTCTTTCAATTGAAAATCCGTCAACAATGGTGTTTGTGAATTGTCAGTATGTCAAAATGTTGTCTGTTGCAGATATCAACTGGAATTCCGATGTGATGGCCGGATTTTCGAATCTGGTCGAGCTTCACATATCGAACTCAGTGATTTGGGACAGAAACTGTGATGGGTTGGTTCTCCGAGATTTCAAAAATCTTGAGTCGGTTGAGTCTGAGGTCTCCCTTTACATCGAGGGATGCAATAGTCTTTGCAAGGTCAGAATGGAGCCAAGTCGTGACAACACTCGACCTGATCTAACCATCAGGAATGAAGGCCAGGAAGGAAAGGTGCTGGAAATCTACGGAAGCAAAGAGATCCGAGTGAATCTGTATGGATGCACTTTGTACCAGGAAGTGAAAGTGATGAATTCTCGCAGCTTAACTGTCCGTGGAAGAGACGTTGTGAACATGGAATATTACTCCGGTTACGTTCCCTCCCATTCCCACATCGTTTCGGATACACTGAAAAGTGTTGTGTTCAAGAATGTAAGCTACGATCCGATTTGCATCACATACTGCGGACCCTCAGGAAACTCAGTGATACTGGGAATGCTGTCTGACAGCAGTATTAAGGTCACTACGATACCTTTGGGCAATGTCGGAGGTGAGAGAGCTCCGGAAAACCTGGTCCAGACAAGTGCCAATGAGCACATACGTCCAACGTATCTTAACATGGACGACGTCGATTTATTCGGACGTTTCATGAACTAGATCCACTGGACTTGTGTGTTTGTGTGTGCTACGTGTGTTGTGTTGATGTCGTACTATTAGTGTTGATGTCGTAACATTCGTGTCGATAATTTTTTTGTTGTTGTGTTAAATTTAAAATTGAATATTTAAACCAATTATAAACGATTATGAACACGTTACCAACTGAGATAAAGGAAATTATACTAAGAAAGTGTGACCAACATACAGCAACAGCTTTATCTTTAACATGCAAACAACTACATGCAATATACAAAGAAAATATCATATATAATTTAATCAAATTTAAACATAATGTTAATTATGAAGATTTAAATATAATTAGACTAGTAGAACCCTATATTGTTAACATAGGGTTAAACAAATCAAATATAGTAGAGTTTGACCTTAAAAATATACCAAATGTTGCAATATATAATTTTAATCAAATAAAAATATTAAATACTGAATCAGTTAAAACAGCAATATGTCATAAATTTCCAGTTAACAACTATATTAATATATTTCCGAATGTAGTTGCTTTATCTATATACGGAGAACAAGTAGATATTAATAGCAATATATTGATTAAAAATTTACAACACTTATTACATTTAGAATTATATGACTATTATAAAGTGGCAATTAGACAGTGTTCTAACATTAAAAGTGTAATATGCGACCGAGTTGATACATTGATAGTATATAGTAACTTTACAAATGTATATTCTAAAGATTCCAACACTGATGTAAAAATATTTAAAGACGATAACCCTATTTCTAGTAAAATGTTACTGCATAATTGTAGATATATTTATGCAGCGTGTGTGTATCTTGATTATATGACTATTGTTTATGATAGAAACTATAATAGAAGTACTACAATAATAGATGTTAGAATTGATAAATTATATATTATTAATAACACGGGTAGAAAATTAAATGTTCAAATTAAACTTGGTAGTAAAATTGAACATTTAGTTTGTGTAAGCGATGGAAAAAAATATACATATAATAATATCAAATTATGTTGTAAACTTACTTATCGATATGATAATATATTATTAATAGCTAGTCCTTCAGTTGATATATCAATGCATGATTGGAACAAGTTCCTTTAAATGACTGTTATCTTATTTTTTCTAAAAACTGTTAATATGTAGATATATGTATTATCATGTGATCGCAACACTTGTACTTTATGCAAAAATCTATGTCAATATCATAAATTAATAACATGTCTCTATAATAGTCATAACACTGTTCATATATACTTTCATTAATCTTAATAATTGTATAAGAAATTTTATTATGTTTAGCTAAATCTCTTGAATATTTACAACACAACCATGCAAGTACTTGTCTATAATTTGTATGATCTACTGTTCTAATATACCTCTTATGTATGTTAAAGGTCATTGTTAGTTATAAACTATATAATTAGTTATTCAAATTTAGTATCTAATTGATTGGAATAGTCAGTCATTTATTCAAATTTAGTATCTAATTGATTGCAATAGTCAGTCATTTATTCAAATTTAGTATCTAATTGATTGCAATAGTCAGTCATTAAGTTATTTATACAAACATCATTATTATATATTGTTGCTAATAGCCTACCATACTTATCCCATACACCACACTCTACCATAAGTATTGGTCGATCTTTAGGTTCCAAGTCTAATCCTAATAAATTAGATAATTTAATTTTTGCTTCCTGGGCTTGACAACCAAGTTTACTTCTCACTTCTTCAGGTAAGCATTTAGGTTGTTTAATTTCTGGTGCATTATATCCCAACATTCTTATAGTATGTCTGAGTATTTGCGGTGTGTACAATACTACGTCAAATGTATCCCCATCATATAGTGATACAGCTTTACCATAGAATAATTTACCAGATAAACTATACCTAGGTGTTTTATTTACTATAGCATCAGTCAGTAATTTAGAAATTTCCATAAGTGGTTGATTTGTAGATATCATATTTGTTATTTTATATTAATTAATTACAGTATTCAAATTATACCAAAATAGAAAAAATATCAATTAATATACTTAACCTATAATATATAAGTAACTTATATCCTTAGCTTATATCCTTAGTCTGTATTTGTTAGCCTGTATTTGTTAGGTTTTTAATACTAATTAGATATCCTAAGTTAGATCTTATCATATTTAATGATTTACAGAAATTATTCTTATGGTTACTGCAGTAATGAGTTCCTTTACGTTCGTTTATATAATTAGCTGGTTTAGAACACATACAGCATTTACTATATAAATATACATGGTCTGGTAATTTATGCTTAAAGCAAGCTACTGGTATTTTATCAAACTTAAATCCATAACATGCTGATCTATTACAATAACACTTATTTGATGATAGATTTACTTGATATAAGGTTTTATGTAAATAACAAGATACTTTGATACCATTAATAGCAGAACCATAGTAGGCTTTAGAACCACAAAAGCAAGTATATTTAGAACGTCGGTGTGTATTATTTTTAATTGGTTTGATAGGTGGTATTATATTTTTATAAATTTCAATCCTATTATAAATATAATTTTTTTCACGATGTTTCATACATCTTATATGACTACAATTAGTATTTATATATATAGCTATGTCAGTACAAATATCGCAGTTCATCATTGTTTAGTATTAGACTATTAAATTCAAATAGTTAACACCTCTATAGTACTATCTTCTATATTTATAAGTATTGATTCTTGTGTTTTATGTATATCACAATAGTTACCTAGATCAGTATCATCTTGATATAATGCTTTATTACCACATACTATACATGTTAATATATGATTAATAGTTGGTTCGTAATAATCAACTTCTATTTTAACTTTAGTCACTTTTTTAGTTAAATTAATATATCCTGGTAATCTATGACTAAAACAAACTATTCGTTTTTTATCAATAGGTGATCCAAAGTTCGCTATTTTTCCACATTCACAATAATCAGTATATAATCGTACATAGTTTGGTAGTTTATGAGCTCTACATGTTAATTTTTTCTTATCATATAGTAAACCATAACATGCAGGTTTACCGCAAAAACATAAGGCATTCGCTAGATTAATATGTGATGGCAATTTACATTTATAACAACTGACTCTATAATGGTTTGGTAATCCGTATTTAGCGATTCTGCCACATACACAATATGCTTTTTGTTTGTTATTAAATTCTACTAAGTGTTTATAACATTTCGTATATCGGTTATTTAAAAAACAATATGTAGCAACATCTTCACACTGCTGACATTTAAACATTACTGTTCTATATTCTCGATTTTATATTTTCTACCTAATCTTTTTCTTTCTCTTTCAATATCATTACTTTGTTTAATATGAAACTTACAATAGTATTGCATATTGTATTTGTTTTGATATTTTGATATTGAACCACATGTAACACATTTATTCATTAGGTAAACATGATAAGGTAATTTGTGTTGCAAACACCTTACTGGCTTTTTATCAGATGCTAGTCCATGATCTGCATTTTTACCACAATAACACTTATTTTTTTGCAAACATATATGTGTTATATCTTTGTGCTTAGCACATGTTAGTGCTATTCTATCCCTTTCAAGTCCATAATTTGCTCTATTCCCACACTTGCAGTAAGCATATGTCAAATCATGGTAGTCGAGTTGTTTATGTATTGAACATGTTTTAGGTATATTATCAACAAGCAGTCCATGTGTTGCTTTATTACTACACATAGAGCAATATATGATACCATTATCTATAGCATGATCAGCACATAAGGTTGATACTCCACCTATATAATTATATAAAGCTCGTTTATCACATTTAGTGCACTTAGTCATTCCAATATGCTCTGTTATTATATTGAAATATTAAATTCAAAAAAACAACATAATTAACATACTAAATTAGAAATAATTGGGTATGTTGTTAATTTGAAATACTTTAGATGGATTAACATATATACTAAACTGTTTATTAATTTTATCTATATTTGGAGATACCATATACATAGTTTTGAAGTCATTATTACATAAATCATCTGACTTTTTAGTACTAGATTTAAAAGAGTTATATGATTCTCTAATATGTTCTATCAATGGGTTATATAAATCATCTAAATCAATATCTATCCAATCATCCGAAACAGACTTACTAATAGTATCTTCCTTACTAGGCTTAATCATTTCACTTGAATTATCAGGTGTATTACTAGAATTATCAGCTGGATTATCAACAATTGTAGACGAATCAGAATAACTTAGATCATCTTCTGGTATAAGTTTATCTAAATCTACAACACTCAACTTAAGTTTTTTAGTATCTTGTGTTTTTAACTGTTTAGGTTTTTTGATTCTACTAATCTTTATATCTAGATTTACAAAGTCGGGTAATGCATGTATAGCACAAGTTAGTCTTTTTCTAGAAAATGGTGGACCAAAATTAGCTATGTCTCCACAATAACAAGTTTTTTTAGAATATGTTCTTTTTGGTATATCTTTCTTAAATTTACTACTTTTAATGTTGACTAACATAACATCAGTTTCTATTTTATGTGTCTCGCATCTAATAGCTATACCATTATCAGGTGACCCAAATTTAGCCACTTTATAACAATGACATATTAATTTAACTAATTTAATCATTTGACTAGTTTTATGCAGTTCGCATCTAGAAGAACATCTGCCTGGATATCTATACAAAGCTATATTGTCACAGAGTTCACAGGTCTTCATTATATTATATCCTATCTAATATTAAATTCAAATTAATCAATGTGTATTTTAACTAACTTTATTGGTGATAATAGTAAAATATAATTTTATCTAAAATTGAATTAGATATTAAACAAAATATAATCGACTATGTCTCTTGACAAGTTGTATGGTATTCATCTTATTTACAACAAATTTATTCAACAACATCTGAATGATAAATATATGTCAATATATAAATTACTAACAGATGAAGCTAAATCTAGAATTGGGATTCCAATTTTAAATACAATAGAATATATTAAGTCAAACCCTGTTAAAGCAAGAAGACTTACTGAAATAATATCATGGGACTATATAAGAACAAATACTGATATTAAATGGGATTATGATTATATATTTAAAAATGCACCATTGGATATAGTATTATTGTATTCAAGATTAGATATCAACAAGGAAAGAATGAAATATGAAATATCACATAATAAACATATTACTCTAGAATTCATAACTTCCCACAAAGATCTTATAAATATCGAGATATATTCCAATCCTAAACTAATACATGAAATTAAAAAGCCAGGAGCTGTAAAATATGATTTTAATACTAAAAAGCTTATTGGATTAGTAAATGAATATATGACTATAGACGACTTTGTTTGTGTATATTCTACAAATCCATTAGTTGACGAACATATATTTTCATTTATGATAAATTCAAGTACATGTATTATACCAAAGGTTGTATTAAACATATTATCACATGATAATGGATTACATATGGCAAAATACTTTGAAAGAATAATATTAGATAGTTTGAGATTAATATTCTGTAATGACATATATCCTATAATTGATCATTATGTATTTGAGTTAATGCCGTATTATCAAAAAATAATCGAAAAAGAACGTAACTTAACTTGCATCTTAAAGTTTAGTACTATTAATAAATATTACGATTATACAAGTATTTATAATGATTGTAAGCAAAATAATATACCATTTAGCACAATATATAATCATTCACTAGGTATGTGTCAAGTTTTGAACAATAACAACATTAGTATCATGGAGTATGTTGAAAACTTTGACATGTTAATTGAAATGGTATCAATTGAAAAGAAACGCAGAATCGAAACAGTCAATAATGATAGTGATCATGTCAACAGCGATAATAGTGATAATGATATTGATATTGATGATATTGATGAGGAATTTATGTTATCTACTGAATTATTGCCTTGTGAATTTATTACTGAAATGACCCCTAAGCTTAAAGAATTAGGATTAGAGTGGGATTATACAACAGCTATCACGAATCCTAGTATTACTATACAATTTATACAAGAACATCCTGATTTACAGGATATGTTAAGAATAACAAAGTCTAGTAATAAAACATCTATATGTGCTGATGTAGTAAATAATCTATTCTGTTATGATCCAATATTTGTATCGTCAGACTATAAAAAATATTTGGTTCATAGATTTATGAAAATTTGTGGATCCGATCTTAAATCACATGTAAGTACGATTATATAACATTATATCCATAAACAGATCTTCATGACATTGCGCGAGTCTATCAGGATGACAAGCAGCAGCCATTAGTTCGTCACCACATATATCAATGAATCTCTTTACGAGATATTTTTTATAAGGTTCGCTTATCATATAAGGGTCGTAACATAATAGATTACCCTTTGAAATGATTTCACTATTGATTTCATCTTTAATTTGTTTTCTGTTTCCATCAATAACACTATTATTGATAACTACATATGTATCGGCAAATCTATCAACGGCTTCAAGATGTCTGTCTCCATATTTAGATAGAAAGCTTCTAGTAACAAATATACTATTTAATATGGTTTTCCAATCCCATGGTAGATTAATGTATTCCTCAATAATTTCTAATGGTATATATGTCATATCCATATTTAAATATTCATTTTGATTTGACGATAAATGAATACTTTTTAATATGTCACATTTGTATTCGATACTCACATATTTATTGGAGATTATGGCAAATCTATCAATAATATTAGCCTTTGATAGTTGTTCATCTGAAGCGTATTTACAGTAATATGAAACAGGGATTCCAGACAAACAATCCAATAAATATCTGTTCTTTTTTGGATCACGTTCTATTTTCTCCGTTAGCTGTTTAATAGAATAAGAATTTCGAATATTCAACTCTGGTATATTGATTAACTCATCAAGATATCTGTTGCATGTGAAAAGAATTGCCGCTATATCAGGATCCGAATATTCAGATAGTCTATTAGTTATACTACTAACAGGTAATGCTGGGTTATAACACAGTATCAATGCCGATACTGTTAAATCTAAATGATTATCAATGATCCAATCTATTGCTGCTGGGTTTCTAAGTAATGTTACAAGATGCAACATACGAAGCCTAACACTACTATCAATAAGTTCTCTATCAATATTAGGATTGAATGCTAAATATTGATCTGTTGCGGCAAGCTGCAATATCGTTTCTATATGTTCACGTGGGCATCTTGATAGCAACATATTCCAATCCCAATCTAACATAGGTGTAGCTAAAGCCAACTCCACAGGAATAAAGCGTGACATTAATTTGATATTCACATAAATACTTAATTTGTTCTCTAATAGAGTTTCCAAAAACTCTTTGTCTAAATTAGGATTTTTACACAATTTATACTCTATAGTACTAGTAGATTTTAACTCTGATGTATCTTTTGATAAATAAGATCTATCTATTCGTAAAGCACTATATAACGATTTTAATGACATATAAGATAAAGAATCGGGTTTGCTTAAACTTATGAATCCCTTTGGTATTTTATTCCAAGGGATATTGTCAACTTGCACACATGTAGTGTCGGTATCAGCCATAGTTATTAACTATTAAAAAATATATTCAATTTTAATACAGTATATGAATACATCTTGTCTGTTTAATTTTCAACTTTTACCATGTTTAATTTTAAACAATTATCTAAATCTACATAAGTATGATGCATAGGATAATTTGGTTTAATTAATATTACCTTTAAGTTATTGGTTCTTTTAATATATTTAATTGGCGTATTAAGTAGATATAAGATACATAAATTATCTAACATATTAACATCATATACCTTAGTATACGATAAATTTAATGTATGAACTGATTTTAATGAACTAACATCAGTTATTTTTGTGCTACTTAAATTTAATGTATGTACTCTAGTTAGTGCTGAAACATCAGTAACTTTTGTGTATGATAAATCTAATTCATGAATATTACTTAGCATAGATACATCACTAACTGATGTATTACTTATATTTAAGTTATAAACATTACCCAATGCTGAAACATCTGTAACCTTTGTACCACTTATATCCAATATTCGTACTTGTCCTAACATACTCACATCAGTAATTGTTAGATCTGTTAAATTCAATTCACAAACATTGCCTAACATTGATATATCAGTAACTTTTGTACGAGTTAAATTTAAAGTATGAACTCTACCTAAAGCACTTGCATCCGATACAGGAGTACCACTTAAATTTAATGTATGTACTCGTCCTAATGCACTTACATCAGTAACTGAAGTATAACTTAAATCCAATATATGTACATTCCCTAATGAACTTACATCAGTATATGGAGTGTAAGATAAATTTAACTGATATACATTACATAGCATAGATATATCACTAACATAAATACCTCTAAAGCACAGTGTATGTACTCCACCCAACATACTTACATCAGTAACTCGAGTTCTAGTTATTTCTAATGTATGTACATTTCCTAACATGCTCACATCAGTAACTTTTGTACCACATAAATCTAAAGTATGTACATTTCCTAACATACTTACATCAGTAACTAGAGTATGGGATAGATATAATTCATATACATTACCTAATGATGAAACATCACTAACTAGAGTATGTGACAAATTTAATGTATGAATGTTATTTAAACTGCTTACATCCGTAACATGTGTATAAGTTAAGTTTAAACTAGATATACAATTATTTGATAATGTTAACATACTAATATCTCTGATTTTTGTATAACTTAAATCTATATGTTTGATATTTTTTAGCATAGTTAAATTAGCGTAATCAGAACAAAAATCTCCATCATTGGATATATTGTTTACTTTAATCCTATGTACATTGTTATTAAATGAAGTACCCGTTAAATATGGCATCTCGATACTCAATTTTAATTTACCATAGTTGTAATTGATATTATACTCTGTATACTCTATCTCATATTCTTTCTGATACAAGAATCCATAATTAGAGATTATAGTATTAAATGATTTATTTATTAATCCAAGTCTAACAATATCTTCAACTTCTAATTGTGGAAATACGACCTCTGTCAGTAAATCAATTGATATTTTGTTTATCATTGCAGTAATACTATTTACTACAATATTCAATTTTTATAAATTAAATTACAATATTCAATTTTTATAAATTAAATTACAAACTCCTGTTAATTTCGATATATCAGTAACACGAGTTTCAGTTAGATCTAGAGTGTGTACATTACCTAGCATAGATGCATCACTAACCTGGGTTCCAGTTAAGTTCAAAGTATGTACATTACCTAGCATAGATACATCCAAAACCCAGCTATCAGTTAAATCTAATATGCAAACATTCCCTAACATAGATACATCACTAACGCGTGTATTACTTAAATTTAGTTCATGTAGATTGCCCAATGCTGAAACATCAGTTACTTGAGTATAGCTTAATGTTAATTTATAGAGTTTACTTAGTGCTGATACATCAGTCACACGTGTAGCGGTTAAATCTAATGTGTGAAGATAACCTAACATACTGACATCTTTAACGCAAGTATAACTTAAATTTAAAGTATGTACATTTTTTAAACCACTAACATCTTTAATTAAATTATTACTTATATCTAAAGTGTGTATATTGCCAAGTGATGATACATCAGAAATATATGTACGGGATAAACATAAACTAATTATTTTATTTGGATTTTTAAATAATTCAGTGTTAGTATCATCTATATTAACATTCTTAAATACCACATTTGGTACATTTAATATCATACCAATATTTCCATATGTTGTTGAATTTCCATATATCTCAATTTCATATATTGAGCTTAAATCTCTATCATCTAAATAATTGGTACTTGTATGCAACTTTAAGTTACCATAGTTATAATTTGGATTATATTTATCATATTTAATACTTAGGTGTTGATAATGGTTTCTAAATCCATACTCTTTAATTGTATTGTTTAATTTTTTATTAACTAGACTCAGTCTGGTTATATCCACAACATCTAATTGTAGGAATATGACTTCCGTTAATAAATCAAGTGGTATTTTATCAATCATAGTAATACTAATTATTATGATATTTAACATTTATTAAAAAATAAACAAATATAGTTGAAATAAACCATACTATTCATAGTAATTAATTTTTACGTGTTTTAAATTGGTAATATCTAACTCCCGGTTTCTACTCAAATATAATATACTAACCCCAGATAACATATTTATATCAGTAACTCTTGTTTCAACTATATCTAAAGTATGAACATTACCTAAATTTGACACATCAGCAACTCGAGTATATCTCAAGTATAAGGTATGCACACGACCTAATGCACTCACATTAGTAACATTGGTATTGTTTAAGTTTAAAAAGTATACCTCACCTAATGCCGATACATCTGTTACTTGTGTAGATTTTAATATTAATGTATGTACTTTACCCAGGGCGCTTACATCAGTTACTAGAGTTAGAGTTAAATCTAAGTCATAAACATTACCCAGAGCACTCACATCAGTAACGTTAGTACTGGTTAAGTTTAAAGTATGCACTTTACCCAGAGCACTTACATCAGTTACTAGAGTTAGAGTTAAATCCAAGTCATAAACATTACCCAATGCTGATACATCAGTAACTTTAGTGCTGGTTAAGTTTAAAGTATGTGCTTTACCTAATGCACTCACATCTGTAACACCCGTATAAGACAAATCTAAGTCGTATACATTACCAAACATTGATACATCAGTAACTCTAGTATAACCTAAATTCAATGTGTGTACATTTCCTAATGCACTCACATCAGTAATATATTTACAACGATATAAATTCAATGTATGTAAACTACCTAACATAGACACATCAGATATTAGTGTATAACCAGCATTTAATGCATGCAATCCACTTAATTTAGAAACGTCGCTTACTTGTGTACAACTAATATCTAAGTGATGTAAATTACCCAATGCTGAAACATCACTTACTTGTGTAGAGCTAACATCCAAACTGTATAATTTACCCAAAGCACTCACATCTGTAACTTTTGTATAACTTAGATTTAATGTATGTGCATTACCTAACATTGATACATCAGTTATATTTGTATAAGTTAGATTCAGTATAGGTATATCACTTAATGCTGCCAAATTAGCATCGGGTGATAAACGTCCAATTCGTAATACTTTTATTTTATTAGGTTTAGAAAACATAGATAGATCAATATCGGTAGTACATAATTCTACATTTGGGACATCTAAAATTTTATTAAGATATTTGTATTTACTTGCATTTCCTAAAATTGTTATAGTATGTATTGATGATAGATCTTTATCATCAAAATAACTAGTAATAGTATATAACTTTAAGTTGCCATAGTTATAATTTGGGTCATATAAATTATAGTTTATTCTTATATCATTATAATGATTTCTAAACCCATAATTCTTGATTATATTATTTAACTTTTTATTAACTAGAGACAATCGGATTATATCCATAACATCTAATTGTGGGAATATAATCTCCATCAGCAAATCCGTAGTTAAGGTATTCATTGTTTATTATACCGAAATTAAATAATCAATTTTTGCAATTTAGTTTACAAAAAAATCAACATATTAACTATCAATAAAGTTATGAGATAAACGAGTAACGATCTGTCACCCAATCAAAATCATCTTCACTACCATTATCGCCAGGTGTACGTAAAACATTAACACTTGTTAACATACTTGTGTTAATATTATCATCTCCTATATCTAATGTATGTACACCACCTAGCATACTCACATCAGTAATTTTTGTTCCAGCTAAAATCAATGTATGTACATTACCCAACATACTCACATCAGTTACGTATGTACAACAAATATTTAACGTATGGACTCGTCCCAAAGCGCTTACATCAGTAACTTTAGTATTGAATAAACTTAATGTATGTGCATTTCCTAGCATACTTACATCAGTAACTTTAGTAGTAAACAATTCTAATGTATGCGCATTACCTAACGCACTAACATCTGATACGGGTGTAAAGCCTAAATTTAATTTATGTACATTACTCAGAACGCTCACATCAGTAACTTCAGTTTCATACAAATTTAATGTATTAACATTACCTAGCGCAGATACATCAATAACTTTTGTGTCACTGAGATCTAATGTATGTACACCACCTAGCATAGATACGTCCGTAACATCTGAACCTCCCAAAGATAATGTATGTACTCGTCCCAAAGCACTTGCATCAGTAACATATGTATTGTATAGAATTAATGTATGCACTCCACCCAACATACTCACATCAGTAACTCGAGTTCTAGATAGATTTAATCTACGCACACCACCTAACATAGATACATTGGTAATATTAGTACCGCGTAAATTCAATGTATGTACACCACCCAACATACTCACATCAGTAACACTACTTCTACTAAGTTCTAATGTGTGTACATTTCCTAGCATAGATACATCAGTAACTTTTGTATTACTAAGATCTAATATGCATACATTGCCCAGCATACTCACATCAGTTACTCCAGTATTGTTTATACGCAACGTATGTAATCTACTCAATGCTGATACATCAGTAACAAGTTTACAATACCCCATTTTTAATGTATGCACACCACCCAACATACTTACATCAGTAATCTCATTACAACTTATGTCTAATGTATGTACTCTTCCCAGCATACTTACATCCGTAACGCCAGTATCACTTATATTCAATGTATGTACATTTCCTAGCATAGATACATCAGTAATGTATCTATTACTACTTACATTTAACTCGTATATATTACTTAATGCTGATACATCACTAATAGTTCTATAAGATAAATTTAGTATACGCATAGATCCCATTCGTAGTACATCAATAATATTATCAGATTTAATATAGGAATCATCATCAGAATCGTCGTCAATATCATTATCATTGTAATCCAAATCGTCGTCAGAATAATCTGCTTCACTAATATTTAAGCTTACAATTTTATTAGATTTAGCAAATATTGATTTATTAATATTTAAAGTCTTCAAAACCACATTTGGTACATCTAGTATTTTATGAATATTTCCATATGAATTTGATAAAGACTTATATAAAGTAATTTCATATATTGATGATAGATCTTTATCATCAAAATAACTGGTACCAGTATGTAATTTTAAATTACCATAGTTATAATTTGGATTATATAACTTATAATTGATTTCTATATGGTTATAATGATTTCTAAATCCATAATATTTAACTATATCATTTAAACGTTTATTAACTAGACCTAGTCTGACTATATCCTCAACATTTAATTGTGGGAATATAACTTCGGTTAGCAAATCAACTGATACACCAATCATTTTATGGTATTAGTTTATATAATTCAATTTTATTAGTAGCTATTTATCAAAAAATAGCCATGCTACATTTATTCATTAAATAAATGAGAAAATATTGACATGACTTAACATACTTAGATCAATGTTAGATTTACTAATAATTAGTGTATTGATATTAGTTAGAGCTGATACATTAGTAACATTCGCTCTATATATATTCAGATGATATAAAGATCCTAACATACTCACATCACTAACTTTAGTATAACTTAAATCCAATTGATGCACTTTACCTAACATAGATACATCAGTTACAGATGAATCGCTTAAATTTAATTCATATACATTACTCAGAGCACTCACATCAGTAACGTTTGTACAACTTAAATCCAATTTATGTACCTTACCTAACATAGATACATCTGTAACATTCGTACTACGCAAATTCAATGTATGTACTCGTACCAAAGCACTCACATCAGTAATCTCAGTATAACTTAAGTTTAATGTATGCACATTACTCAACATAGATACATCAGTAATATCAGTAAAACTTAAGTCCAACGTATGTACTCCACCTAGTGCACTAAAATCAGTAATTCTTGTATCAGACAAATTCAAGGTATGAACTTTTCCTAATGCACTCACATTAGTAATATTTGGGCAGGATATCTTTACAGTGTGTATGTTTCCCAGTGTTGATACATCAATAAAGTCATTATAATTTACATCATCAATACATAACATCTTCAGTTTATTAGAATTAGCAAATATAGATAGGTTAATATCTAAAGTTCCTAAAATCACATTTGTTACGTCCAATAGTTTATGAATGTTTCCGTAAGAATCTGATAAAGACTTATATAGAGTAATTTCATGTATTGATGATAAATCTCTATCATCCAAATATCTAGTGTAAGTATGTAATTTTAAGTTGCCATAGTTATAATTTGGGTTATATAAATCATATTTTATATCTATATGATTATGATGATATCTAAAGCCATATTCTTTAACTACTTTATTTAAACTTTTGTTAACTAAGCTTAATCTTACTATATCGGGAATATATAATTGTAGAAACACAATCTCTGTTAGCAAGTCAATGGGTAATGTATCCATTTGTATAGTAATAAAACTTTTTTATTCAATTTTATAAAAAAATATAATTTAACTAATCACAAGTCAATGCTTAACTAATCACAAGTCAAGATTCTTCATTTAATTAATAGCCTTTTATTATTTATATGTAATATATGTAGATTCTTTAACATAGACACAATAATTGGTGCGTTTTCCATTTCTATTTCATATACACTATCCAGTCTTAAAACATCAGTAACATTACTATAACTTAAATATAATGTATTTACACGTTTTAATGCATTTACATCCGTAACATTTGTACCACTTAAGTTTAATATTCGTATATTACTTAATGCATTCACTGATGTGACTGGCATACAACTTAAATCTATTTTTTAACTTTATTAGGGTTGGCAAATATTGACAAATCAAGATTTGTACTACGTATAATTATATTAGGTACATCTAATAGTTTGTGAAGGTATCCATAAGAATTGGGTAAATCGTCACCCATATAGATTTCGTATATTGATGATAAGTCTTTATCTTCTAAATAGTTAGTGGAAGTATGTAAAATAAAAGGGCTATAACTATAATTTGGATCATATGTTTTATAATCAATTATAATATCGGCAGGCTTATATACATGAATTCATGATTAGATACTTTGTCAATCAAGCAAACTTTATTAAAATATTCAAGCATTGATATTTTTCTGTATATATCAATATTCCCATTTATTTTTTAACTAAAAAATAGATAAACAACTAGCATGCAAATGGATGAATTTTAATTATGACCATTGAGACATGTACGATAATAAGTATTATATGCTGGCGTTTCTGTAAAAGTCAAATCATACACTCTTTTCAACATAGATACATCTCTTACTAAAGTACGTTGAATGTTTAATGTATGTAAGTCACCCAATGCTGACACATCAGTTACTCTCGTACCTGTTAGATTCAACTCATGCAACTTACCAAGTGCTGAAACATCGGTAACGCATGTGAAACTTAAATCTAAGTCGTATACATGTCCCAATGCTGAAACGTCGGTAACATTGCTAGTACGTAGAATTAGTTTATGTACTTTACCAAGAGCGCTTACATCCGACACTGGTGTGTTACTTAAATCCAATGTATGGACGCCACCTAGAGTGCTCACATCAGTAACATAGGTGTTTCTTAAATATAATGTATGCACGTGTCCCAATGCTGAAACGTCGGTGACCCTTGTATCATCTAAACATAATTCATACACACCTCCTAGAGCACTCACATCAGTAACATGAAGATGTTCCATAATCAGAGTGTGAACTCGTCCTAACGCACTTACATCACTAACTCTTGTATAACTAATGTCTAGATAGTATACATTACCCAACATAGAAACGTTAGTAACCTTAGTGTCATTTACTTTCAATGTATGAACTCGTCCTAATGCACTTACATCACTAACTCTTGTATGACTGATGTCTAGATTGAACACATCACTTAACATAGAAACATTAGTAACCTTGCTAGCACGTAGATTTAGTTTATGGACTCTACCAAGATCTCTTACATCAGTAACACATGTGAAACTTAAATCCAATGTATGAACATCACCTAGAGCTCTTACATCAGTAACTTTAGTGTGGCTTAGGTTCAATGTATGTACATTTCCTAGCATTGACACATCAGTGACGTGTGTACAACTTAAATCCAACGTATGAACACGTCCCAGAGCTCTCACATCGGAGATTAATGTATCATTTAAGATCAGTGTGTGTGCATTTCCTAGCATAGATACATCAGTAATGGAGCTACCACTTAAGTTCAATGTATGAACTCTCTCCAAAGACTTAACATCATTATCGAAACAAGTGTTGCTCAGATTTAGTGTGTGTGCACCAGCTAGAGCTGATATATTATTAATTACTCTGAATGATCTGTCGTGAGTTAACCCCCTTATACAAAGACCGTTGATTTCAGGATTATTAGTATGCGGTTCGCCACTAATATCTAAAGTATGAACTCGTCCTAGGGGCTTAGCATTGAAAACTCTAGTGTTACTTAAATTTAAATTGGTAACATATCTTAATGCTGATGCATTACTAGGAATATCGGCATTACTTAAGTCTAAAGTATGCACACCTCTCAGTGATGACATCTCTTTTATTTCTGAGTCACTTATGTCAACATTCGGTATATTAGAAAACACTGATATATCATCAATTTCTAATCCAGACACATCTATTGATTGTATACTATGTGGTTTCTTGAGAAAGTTCCAATCTATATTTATTCCATCTATTACCAGAATTTTAACATCAAGAACTGCGTCGATATTCCCTACACACAAACAATCTACTTCATTTTTGAATAACACCAGCTTGTGTATGGACTTTAAACTTCTATCATCCAGATAGTTGGTATATGTTTCCAGCTTTAAATTGCCATAGTTGTAGTCTGGATTGTAAGAGCGATACTTTACGCGTATGTAATCATAATGGTTTCTAAATGCGTACTGTTTAACTGTAGTATTTAACGATTTATTTACCAAACTAAGACGGACAATATCGGCAACCCTCAGTTGGGTACATATAACTTCAGAGAACAGATCAAACGGTATTTCGTTGATCATGGTTATAATATTCTAGATGTAAATATTCAATTTTGTGTTGCCATAGTAAAAAATTAAGATAAATCATAGCCGAGATTATTTTTAATAATCTCTTGTCTTAATTTTAAGATTAGGATTCAATTCTCTGGCATCTGATAGATTTTCTTTACTCACATATATTGTGTGAAGATTTTTTAACATAGACACATCAGTAATGTTCGAATAAGATATATCTAACACACGTACTTTTGTTAACCCACTCACATCAGTAACATTGGTGCGGCTTAAATTTAATTCGTATACACTATCGAGCATTGACACATCAGTTACAGAAGTACCCCTTAAATTTAAGTTATATACACGTCCTAATGCTGAAACATCAGTAACTCGTGTATATGAAATATCTAGCTGATATACATTATGCAGTTCTGAAACATCAGTGACATTTGTATTATTAAGCGATAATATGTGCGCATTACCCAACGCTTTAATATCAGTAACTTTTGTAGATCGTAATATCAATGTATGTACATGACTTAATGCTGAGACATCAGTAATATTAGTATCTGATAAATTCAACGTATGCACACGACTTAGAGCACTCACATCAGTAACACGACTATAAGAAATATCTAAATCATGTACACCTCCTAATGCAGATACATCAGTAACATGTGAATAGCATAGATTTAAGTTATATACACCTCCTAATGCACTCACATCAGTAACCCAAGTAAATGAAACATTTAAATTATGCACGCGTCCCAGTGCTGAAACCTCTGTAACTAGTGAATAGCATAAATTTAATGTGTGTACACCTCCCAATGCAGATACATCAGTGACACGAGTATAGCTTAGATCCAGTATATGCACACCACCCAGTGCACTCACATCAGTGACTTGTGTAGATTTTAATATTAATGTGTGTACACCTCCTAATGCTGATACATTAGTAACAGGTGTGTGAGAAAGATCCAATGTATGTACACGACTTAATGCTGATACATCAGTAACTTTCGTATTAGTTAGATTTAAATCATACACTCTACTCAATGCTGTCACATCGGAAACCTGAGTATATGATAAATCTAATGTGTGTATATTACCTAAATTAGAAACATCAATTATATCTGTAGATTTTAATACTAAGTTTCTAATATTATTGGGTCTACTAAAAATACTAGTATTTATATATAAACCAGGTTTGCAATTACTTGGTGAAAATAAATTATAGTTTGTTGCTGCTATTATTACATTTGGTACATCTAGTATTTTATCAATGTTTTTGTATATATTATTTGGCATTTTTTGAGATATAGTTATTTCATGTAATGATTTCAAACTTCTATCATCTAAAGAACTAGTATAAGTATCCACTTTAAGGTTGCCATAATTATAATTTGGATCATAAAGTTTATAAATTATATAAATACGATCATGGTGATTTCTAAACCCATAATCATTAACAATTCTATTAAATGATTTATTTAACGATCCTATTATAATAATATCTTTTATTTCTAGTTGTGGAAATATAACTTCAGTTAGCAAATCAGTCGAAATTTTGTTTATCATCACTGCGGTATTAAGCTTTATTAACTGGGATTTTTATTTCAATTTTAATTTTAATTTTAATTTTAATTTAGTAGTAATTATGTAAAAAATAAGTTAATATATATTAAACCATATGGTAAGAATACTTTAATCTATAATCTCCTCAAAATCCGGTTCGTCATATTCCATACGTTCACCTATTTTATAATAATCAGCAGCGCGTGTATTATTAAACTGTAAATTAAAAACATTACTTAACATATGAATATCATTAATTTTAGTATTATCCATAAGTAATGTATTTAATCGACCTAACATAGAAACGTCGCTAACATTTGTATAACTAATATTTAATGTGTGTAAACCCCCTAATGCACTTACATCAGTTACTTTTGTATGAGTCATATGCAATGTATGTACACGTCCTAATGCACTTACATCCGTAACTTTTGTACTGCTGATATTTAATGTATGTACGTATCCTAATGCACTCACATCAGTTATAGGAGTAGAGCTTAAATCTAATTTATATACTTTGCCTAATGCTGATATATCAGTAACTTTTGTGTGACTTAAATTCAATTTATACACACGTCCTAGTGCACTAACATCAGTAACACGAGTGCCGCTTAGATCTAATATACGTATATTTCCCAGCATAGATACATCAGTTACCGGAGTACTTCTTAAATTTAAATCATACACATTAACTAATGCAGTTACATCAGCAACCTTTGTAGAACTTAAATCTAATGTATTCACACATCCTAATGCGCTTACATCAGCAACCTTTGTCCAACTTAAATTTAATGTATGTACACGTCCTAATGCACTTACATCAGTAACCTTTGTACGACTTAAATTTAGATTATATACAGAATGTAATTCTGAAACATCGGTAACCCAACTAGCAGTTAAATCTAAAGTATGAACGCGTCCTAATGTTGAAACATCGTTGATCCTTGTATAACGATGATTTTGTGTAACAATATCATCATAAGTAGGACATTTAACTCCACCTAAATATAAGGTATGTACATTGCCTAACATTCTTATATCAGTTACTCTAAGTTCGTTCATACTTAGAGTGTGTACATTATGCAAAGCACTAACATCAGTAACTCGGGTAGTATCTATACTTAATGTGTGTACTCTACCCAGCATTGATACATCATCTACATCAGTATAATTTATATTTAGTGTATGTACTCCACCTAGTGCTGAAACATCATATATATCAGTATGGGATAAATTCAGTGTATGTACTCTACCTAGTGCTGAAACATCAGTAATATCAGTATAACTCGCATCTAATGTATGAACATTTCCCAATGCTGAAACATCGCTTACTTCATTACAGCTTATATCTAAGGTGTGTACTCTACCTAATGCTGATACATCTTTTATTTTTGTATTGCTTACATTTAGAGTATGTAAATAATATAAATGCGATACATTTATAACAGTTGTGAATGATAAATCTAACTTAGATATTTTATTAGGTCTAGAGAGTATTTCATTATCTAAAAATAATCCATGAACTGATACGCTTGTTACATTTAATATCTTATCAATATTCTCAAATGGAGTATTATCTATTGAACTTTTATATAATACAATCTCATATATAGAATTTAAATCTCTATCATCTAAAAAGTTTGTTATTGTTTTTAATTTTAAGTTGCCATAGTTATAATTTGGATTATATTTATCGTATTTGATATCTATGTAATTATGGTGATTTCTGAATGCATAATCATTAAATATTTTATTAAATGATTTGTTTAATAATCCAACCCTGATAATATCAGCGACTCCTAATTTAGGAAATATAACTTCGGTTAACAAATCAATTGGCAAATTATCGATCATTGTTCTTGAATGTTTATAATACTATTCCATATATTCAAATTTTTAAGATGTGTCAGATACAGAATACGCCTTTTTCAGATATGTTTGGTAACTATCATTTTAGTATACACTCAGTTATATTTGG
>Ga0214917_10002380_pt1 | contig 22924 bp, 18 predicted proteins | sample LL_1208_BB_MetaG_FD_177983 | JGI IMG/M metagenome (GOLD analysis project Ga0214917, IMG submission 177983) | Freshwater microbial communities from Lake Lanier, Atlanta, Georgia, United States - LL_1208_BB | ecosystem: Environmental > Aquatic > Freshwater > Lake | place: USA: Georgia | collected...
GAATTTGCAAAATAGGCAAGTATGATTAAGGGGATGAGCCGTTTTGGCAGGTTTTGGGGTGTAGATCGCCTTGGGGGCTACCTTTTCTGTGGAGTCCTTTTTTCCTCGTTGGTACCGAACGGTTTAAGCAATCCCAACGTTTACGTAAGTCGCTTCTGGCACAATCATCAGCCCACCTATTGGCCTGAGTGGAATAGCAACGGCAGCCAGACCGGGCGGGTCCAGTACGCTTGGGACTCGATTGTGCTCAAACCCGGTCAAAATTACGGTGGCCTGAGTCCGGCCTTTCATCCGGAAAACAACCTTACGGAAATCTTCAGTATCGGTGACCGGGTGAGTTCCTACCAAAGCGGTCCGCGCAATTCTCTCGCCTCGTTCAACAGCGCCGGCGGTTTCGCCATCAGCTACTCTGGCTCATTGATCGACAACGTCCGCCAACTTGCCTCGGTGAATCAACTTGGCTACGGACCCGGTTGGAACAGCGGCTACCGGGAGGCCCGGGGATGGAAAACTCCGGCCGGCTCGACCCGGATGGATTTGGTCGGCTTCACCTACCACCATTCCCTGGCTCCGCTTCTGCCCAAATCGGTTCTGCGAAAAGAGATCCAAACCTTCAAACAGGCGTGGTGGAAGGCTTGGGGCGGCAGAAGCGATCTGTCCGATCACTCCAAGGGATTCTTTCCGACGGAAATGGGGTATTCCCGCCACATTATCGATGTACTCGCCGACGAGGGCTACGAGTGGATCATTGTCGCCAGCCATCACGTCAGCCGCACATCGCCTTCCTACAACACCAAGGCAAACCCGGAAGGCTCTTATAATATTTTTTCCAGTCCTCCCAACAAAGCGGATCAGCTTGGGCCCGTCTCCACCAACGGGTGGTGGTATTCCGAGCCGAATCCAGGAAACGCCGCGTGGAACTTGGCGCCTTTTGCGTATCAGCTCCACAGGGTGAAATATGTGAATCCTGAGTCGGGCGCGGAGAAAACCATGCTCGCCGTGCCCTCGGACGATGTTCTTTCCTACCGCTTTGGTTATGCCAATGAGGGCATAGGGCAAATTGGCGCATCGATCTCACCCTTTGCTACGGATCCGAGCCGTCCCGTGATCGTGATGCCCTCCACAGATGGCGACAATGCGTGGGGGGGGGGCTCCAGTTCATGGTTTGAGGCGACGCCTCAATTTTTTAACGGCTCCGCCAGCGCCGGCTACAAGCCATCCACGCCCCAAGATTTCGTCAACGCCTTTGGTGCCAACGCTCCGGTCACCCATATTGAAGACGGGGCCTGGATCTTTCCCGAAATGTGCTATGGCTCGCCGAACTTTATGAAGTGGATCGAACCGCCGGTGGCCACGGTGGCGAACCGCGGGGTCACCACGGTGCCCGGGACGCAGATCGATATGGAAACGCCGGGCTTCGCGCTCAAGTTCTACAGCTATGCGCCGCTGATGGCCGGGGCCAACTGGTGCGAGACGGCGGAGCAAATCTTAAGGGACGAAGGCGGCAGCGTGCAGGCCTGGAAAATCGCATCCCCCTACGACTGGGATGGCACTTGGACGAGCCCGAACGAAGTCGAGCAGGCGTGGCACATCTATCTCGTCGGCCTTGATTCCGGATTTAATTACTACGGCGGTCTCGGCAACGACGATGAGATGAAGCCCGGTCTGGCCACGCGCCGGGCGGTGGAAAAGTTGGAGCCCTGGATGACGATGGCCCGGCGGAACAACGATCGCACCGGACCGACCGTCCTGAAGCCGCAGCGGTTCCCTTACAATCCAGGTTGGTACACCTTCGGCTGGTTTAACCAACAGCCCCAAATCCCCAACAACGCGTTTTTGAAGCGGATGAACTCGGAATTTTATATCTGGACGCACGCCTACGATCTCAACGGCATCAGCAATATCGTGGTCAAGGTTCGCTTCGACAACGACGGCACCAACTCCATGGCCAGCAACCAAAACGAGACCTATGGGGGGGGTAGCGAGGTGGGATCGTGGCAAACCTTGGCCATGAACAAACGCGAACTTCCCAAGACACGGGAAGCCCTGAATGCGGCGGCGGCCAACAGCCAGATCAATTACTTTCTTCCCGTCCAGACCAATGCGGTGGCCGACTACTACTTTACAAAAATCACGGAAACGAACTTGCCGGGCTTTCGTAATCGGCTGATCGATTACTATATCGAAGCGACTGACGCGAAGGGCAACATCTCGAAATCCGAAATCCAGCACGTCTGGGTCGATGATTTCAGCGGCCAGACGAATGCAGGAGGGGGCAGTGGGGGAGGGGGTGGCGGAGGCGGAACTTCCAACACCGTGGTGACTTTAAATCCAGCGATTCCGGTGTCTGGGCAGCCGTTGACGGTTACCTACAATCCTGCCGGGAGGGCTCTGGCCTCGGCCACGAGCATGAACATCCACCACGGCTTTAATCAAAATATCGCTGCCAACTGGACTCCTTTACCCGGGGTGGCCATGGCCAAAAGTGGCTCGAATTGGGTTTATACCTATACGGTCGCGTCCAACGCCACCACCATCGCCTTGGTTTTTAATAACGGCACGGGCACCTGGGACAACAACGGTGGTGGAAATTGGAACTTCAACGTCACCAACGCCCCGCTGACCAATCCCCCGCCGGCTCCCACGGGTCTTTCGGCGTTGGGAACCTCGACCAACACGGTCTCCCTCATCTGGAATCCCGCACCCACCGCCTCGGGCTATGTGATTTACCGGAACGGCTCCGTGCTGGCCTCCAACACGTTCGCCAACTTTCTCGACACCACCGGGGAAACCGACACGGAATACACCTACGCAGTGGTCGCTACCAATGGGATCGGTAGTTCGCTCCCTAGCAGTAACGTGACTACCAAGACCCTGTTCGCGCCCGTCTCGAACAACTCGCTGCGGCTGGTATCCCCGGGGACCACCACCAATCTGAACACCAATCGCATCACTTTCCGGGGTCATGCCGGACTGGGCCTGACCAACGGATTGCGTTGGAGCAATACCGTCAACGGACAAACCGGTTCAATTTCATTCCATGGGATCACCAACTCGTCCGGTTGGGAGTGGTCCGCCGAGCTCCCCCTAGTTGGCGGCTCGAATAATTTCGTTTTCTCAGCACTTTACCCCACCAGCGGCCCGATCCAGCAGACCGGCAGCGATTCGCCCATTCCCTACACCGGTTGGACAGGTGGCGCCTCCAACGGCGTTGGTTTTGGGGTCTGGACGATCACCACGTCAAACGGATCCGCCGGGAGTTTTCTGGCGGAGGTTGGGACTCCGCAAATCACCGGTGCGGATTTCGCCACGAACTACGGGGCAAATTGGACCAATGGATCCAGCGGGGGATCTGGATTTGCCAATTGGTCATTTGACTCGGCCGGGACCGGAGCTTTTGTCTTTGGAAATCCTACCAATGCAGGAGTCGGGGGGATGGGAGCCAAAGCGTTTCAGCTACAGACCCCGGGCGGAAGTGGCAGCTATGCCACGGCCAACCGAGCGCTCAGCCAGCCCATGTCTGTTGGACAGACCGTAAGTTTTCTCTGGGGGATGAATTGGGACTGTAACACCACGAACGGCGCCAAGGGATTCAGTCTTTTCGCCGGCACCAATGAACTGGTCAACGTCAATAACGGAGCCTCCGAGGTCATCACTTGTAATGGTACGAATGTCCAATTTGGTTATGGAACCAACGCAATGCGCTGGTCTTTCAAGCTCCTTTCCGCGAGCTCGCTCCAAGTGAGTGCGAATGATCGGGACGGCAACGGAACCTTCACCACTAACTTGCCCGTGGTCGGGGCTCCCTCGTCTCTCCGATTTTATGCTGCCAATATGGACCCGAATCCCAACCGCCAGCCCTTCTTTGACGACTTCCGGATCGAAAGTCCGCCGGTCAGCAACATCACTCTCGGCGGTTCCGCCAAGGGTTTCGGTTTATGGGCCAATAACAAAAGTTCGGTCACAGCCAGACGCAATCTGCCGGCTTCCTTTGACAGCGGGGATTCCTTGACCATCCGGATCGACAACAACTGGATCGACAGCGGAAACCGGGTGGGGCTGGCTTTGGCCACGGCCGGCGGAACCAACCGATGGAATTTCTACTTTATTGGCGGCCAAAACACCTATCGAATCGACGATGCCACGGCGAACCGCGATTCCGGATTGGCCTACACCGCCGACGGACTTCTATTGACCCTTACGCTGACCAGTTCGAACGCCTACAGCCTCAGCACAGGATCCAGCGTCATCACCGGCATGCTGGGGGCGGGGGATCCGATCACCCAACTGGTGGTCTATAACAACAACGCTGGCACCGGCACGGAGCGAAACTTCTATGTGGGGGAAATGTCCTTCAGCGAGCAACCGACCATGACCGGGGTCACCACTCTTTCCGCACCCAGCATTGTTTTACAGCCCGTCACAGCCGGAATCCCCAACACGTGGTGGGATGGCTATGGCATTGCCTCCGCAGACCGAACGGTGACCGCCGATCCTGATGGGGACGGGTGGACCAACGCGCAGGAATTCTCCTTCGGGCTTAATCCCAGCTCCGCTGGGGGTAAAACCGTGGAAGTCAACCCGAGCAATCCCAACAAGATTGTTTTCCTGCAGCGCAGCAGCGGGGCGTCTTATGTGGTGCAGTCGGCCACGGATCTGGGCAGCGGTTTCAACGGGACTGTTACCGCAACCGCCGCGAGTGATCAGAGCGGGGTGCCCGAAGGATACACCCGTTACGAGGCAACTTTCCCCTCGGGGTCACGCGGATTTCTAAGGGTGGAGGCGACCTTAAGCCCGTAACCCGTGGTGTGGTGCGCCGGGATTAGCCTCGGGTTGCTGGCGTTGGGGTTGGTCCCGGCATCGGCCCAGAATCAGGTTTTTGAAATTCTCACCCGAACGGAGCCAAGGGAGGCGATTTTTTTGCTCGGTTCCCATGAATCCCTGGGTGGGGATGATGTGACCCAAGCGGTGATGCTGGCACCCCAACGGGAGGGGAAGTGGGGGGGAAAGGTGAAATTGCCGGCCGGAACGGAGGGAACGTTCCGGTATATAAAACGGAAAGTTGGGGCGGAGGAGTTTGAGAATCTGAAGAATGCGGTTTTCTTGGGAGAGCCGCAGGTCCTGCAGGAAGTGAAAGGGGGCAGAAAAGCTTCGCTCCAGGCGTCTGAAGGAGCGGGAAGGCTGGAAACCCCGAAGTATTTGGATTCACCGCTGAAGGAGTTTCCCGGCCGGATGGTGCGGGTGTGGTTGCCCCCGGGGTACGACACCGGTCGGGAACGATATCCAGTGGTATACTGCCACGACGGACAGAACGTGTTTGATCCGGGCGGGCCGTTCGGGTCGTGGTCGGCTGACAGGATCGCGGAGGAGGAGATGAGAGCGGGGCGGGTCCGGCCGGCGATCCTCGTGGGCATCGACAACACGCCCGATCGGGTGAGGGAGTATTTGCCGCCGTCAGACGTGGTGCCGGAAGGTCGTCCGGCGGCGGGGGAAAAGGGGCGGGCGGATCTTTACGCCCGATACCTACTGGAGGTGGTGAGGCCCTATGTGAATCAAAAATTTCGGACCTTGTCGGACCAGGAGAACACCTTGGCGCTGGGTTCTTCGATGGGCGGGGTGGTTTCCCATTATCTAATGGAAAAGCACGGGGACGTTTTCGGTGCCGCCGGGGTCTTCTCGCCCGCCTACTGGGCTAGTCCCAAGTTTTTTGCGGGCTCTTTCGGGAAGCCCAAACCTTCCGGGAGAATTTATTTGGATATGGGAACGCGGGAGGGGAGGAGCTACTGGCCGGATGTCTTACGGATCTACCAGCATTGGGTTTCGGGTGGTGCGGTGATCTTCCGGGATGTGTGGTTCCAGTCCGGCATCGGGGCGGAGCACAATGAGAGGGCGTGGAGGGAAAGATTACCGGCGGCGTTGCGGTTTCTGTTGCCGCCTGAAAAAGAGACCTAAGCGGCGCGTCGCCGGCGAAGCCAAGCGAGGGCGGCTCCCACCAGCAACAGGGAGCCCGTGGAAGGTTCGGGAATCACGTTGGCGGTGAGAATCAAACTGCCGTTCCAAACCGAATAGACATCATCCGCAAAGGTATCTGCCGCCACCCCGCCGAACCAGTTGTTGTCGAATTCCAAGGGCTTGATGTAGTTGTCCGGAGCCTGAAAGAGTTTGTCTTCCGGACGGTTTTGGGTGCCGAACCAGACAATGTAGTCCATGCCTTGTTCCACGGCCCAGGAGGAGTTCGTGGTGGAATCAAAAAGTTCCACCGGAGCGGCAAAGGAAAATCCGCTGAGATCACTGCCATAACGGATTCTTTTGCTGTCGTCCGAAGTCCACCATTGAATGGAGTAACCGTAGTTGCCGGGGCCCGGAGTGAGTCCGGCGTTGCTTTGGGACATTTCGGTGATTTTGAACTGCCATCCCGTGCCGGCGGTGGCGTTGATGCCGAAGTTGCTGTTGACCGAGGAGAGTTTGAGTTGCTGGCCCCAGCTCGAGGCATTCACCATGTCGGAACGCAAAAAGATGTTAAACGAGCCAAGGCCTTCCCCGTCGGAGAGCCCCTTGGCCCATCTTTCGTACCGGTCGAAGGATTGGGAGGAGGTCCAAGTCATCGCCGAATTGTCGGCGTTGATGTTGTAAATGTCCCGGGCGACTGCCTTTTGATTTCCAATCGCCTTGGAGATTCCCTGGCTGCGGGGAACATTCATCAGATGACCGGCGTTGAAATCAAACCGAACGACCTGGCTCACCGCGGCCTGCGCGGTTTGGCTCTCCAAACCCAAGGCGAGCAACATGACCGTCAGGGATGCCGAATTGAAGAAGGCAAATTTCAACGCCTATTATTAAACCACATATTCTTTGGAATGCTAGGGCTTACCCTGGAAAAAATAGGCCCTATAAAATATATGTAAAGTATTGAAATAAATGTATTTACAGATTTATTTCGACTGACGTCAACCAACTGTAACCTGAGGTATGGAATGAAAAAGGCCGAGAATTATTGGCTGGGAATTACTGAATTGAAGGGTCGGACTGGCGGGTATGGCGGATGCCTTCGGATACAATCAACCAAATGACGATTCCGCCACAAACAATAAAGGACACCAAAAGAAAGATCAGACCCAAACCCGTGTGTGCCTCATCCATGGGATCAATGTACCTCCGAACCGGAAAGGTTGTCATTCCAAAATCCGGCCCGTTTGTCCGCCGTCTGGAAAGGGTCCATTCTGGAGGGATGAGTCCCCTGCAGGAGCGCTTTCTGGATCTGAAAAAAAAACGCCACGCGGTGGTCTTGGCCCACAACTACCAGCGCCGGGAGATTCAGGAAGTGGCCGATTACGTGGGAGATTCCCTGGGCCTTAGCTATGCCGCGCAAAAGGCCGGGGAGGATGTGATTCTGTTTTGCGGAGTCCATTTCATGGCGGAAACAGCCAAGATTGTGAATCCGTCAAAAAAAGTCCTGATGCCGGATCTCCACGCCGGCTGTTCGCTGGCGGATTCCTGCCCGGCGGACCAACTGGCCTCCTATCTGCGGGAAAATCCGGGCCTCTACGTGGTTTCCTACGTCAACTGTACGGCGGCGGTGAAGGCCCAGAGCGATGTCATCTGCACCTCGGGCAACGCGGAGAAAATTGTCCAGCGGGTGCCCAAGGATCGGGAGATTCTTTTTTTGCCCGACCGAAATTTGGGGGACTGGGTGATGCAAAAAACCGGCAGGAAAATGCGCCTTTGGGACGGGGACTGTTACGTGCATATGGAATTTACCGCATCCTCCATCGACAAGATCCGGAAAGAACATCCCGAGGCGCCGGTGGTGGCCCACCCGGAATGCACCCGGGCGGTGCGGGCTTTGGCGGACGAGGTCTGTTCCACGGAAAAAATGGTTTCCTTTTGCCGGAGCAACCCTGCCTCAGCCTTCATCGTGGTCACCGAAGAGGGCATGCTGCACCGGTTACGCCGGGAGCTGCCGGACAAGAATTTCATCCCCGGCCCCACCGACCACTGCGCCTGTTCCGAGTGTCGTTATATGAAGATGAACACCTTGGAGAAGGCCGTCTCCGCCTTGGAGAATCTCGGCCCCGAAGTGATTTTGGATGACCTAATCATTGCCAAAGCCAGGAGTCCTATAGAAAGGATGCTTGAATGGAGTCGCAACTAACTTAAGATGAATTACTTGCGAAACAAAAACTTTCACAACCTTTTGTAAATGTTTTCTCTGTGCATCTCTGATAAGATTGCTAGCACTTTTTACGTAATATCATGAAATTAAAGCCTTCATGGGTATGCATGGGCTGTGCCTTGGCCATGTGGCTGGGGGGTAACTTCATGCTAACGGCGCAGACCTCGGAGCCCCCGGAATCCGTGGAACCTCCGCTTCAGATCACTTCGGACGGGGCCAATCGTTACGAAGGGGGCATTTATTATGCCGAGGACAACGTGACCGTGACCTATGGGGGTGATGTGCTGATGGCCGACCAGGTCCATTTTAACCCGACGACCAAGGAAGCCACAGCCAAGGGCAATGTCCGGCTTTACATGATGGATCAGATTTATCGGGGTGACCTGTTGACCTACAATTTCCGCACCAAAAAAATCCTCTCGGAAAAATTCCGCTTTTTGGACGGCAAGATGATGGTGGAGGGGCAATCCATCAACACACCGGAGATCGGCCAATACGATATCGACGGCGGCCACTATTCGACGGACAACCGCGAGACGCCCGGATGGAAGGTCAAGGCCTCCTCTGTCAGTCTTTACCCGGACGACAAGACCGTCGTGGAAAACTCCGTCGCCTATTTCGGGGATGTGCCGTTTTTCTGGTTCCCCTATCTGGTCCAGTACCAACGCGACACGCATTCCTCCGTGGATGTCTCCGTCGGGTCCGTCTCCCGACTCGGCACCTACGCGCTGGGATCGTACCGTTTTGCCATCACCGACAAACTCAAGGGAGAAATCAACCTGGATTATTACAGCCGACGGGGCTGGGCGGGTGGAGCCGCGGCCTCCTACGTGACCCCGGGCAAGGGAACGGATCATCCCATCACGGCCGTCAATCTGCGCGGCTGGTACATCAATGATCGCGGATATCAAATCTACGACGACACCGCTCAACGCCCCACCAATGCGTTGCCGCCCCGTGGCCGGTACTGGTTTCCCTATAGCCACAACACCACGATCATGAAGGGCGGAAACCGGACGGATTCCGACCGGGCTCCCCAGTTTGACGATCCCTCCTTCAGCTCCCGCTCCCACATCAATGTCCTCAGTGATGCTTACGTCACGCAGGATTTCTTTGCGGATGACTACATCCGCGACCAGCAGCCCGACACCTACCTGGATGCCATGTATCAGGATCCGAACTTCACGGTGACGGCCAACGCGAGGACGCAGATCAACAACCTTTTCCAGACCCAGCAGCAGAAGCCTTCCGCCAAGATCGAGTTCAAGCGTCAATTCATTCCCGGCACGTACGACAAGGAGGAATTTCTGCGCAATCCCGACGGCCATCCCGGATTGGCCTATGAGGGCGAGTCCAGCGTCAGCTACATGGGAACCCAATGGAACCAGGTGGCCAACCAGACCGATTACACCGCCATTCGCTACGACACCTACCACCAACTTCTCTACCCGCGGCAGTATTTCGACTGGCTTAACTTCACGCCCCGCGCGGGCATCCGTGGAACCGTCTATACCCGCAGCAATCTGGCCCCGGGGGATGCCGTGCAAAACACCGCCAGTGGCGCGGGATACAACATCGGCAATAACGCCACCCTGGCCGACACATCCCTCTTTCGTTATGTGTTCAACCTCGGAGCCGATTTTTCCACCAAGGCCTATTCGACCTGGAACGACGTGAAACAGAAGGCCTGGGCCATCGACGGTCTTCGCCACGTGATGGAGCCGTTTGTGAACTTTAGCTACGTGCCGCGTCCCAACGTCCGGCCCACGGACTTCGCCGGGTTTGATAATCGCGTCAACTCCACCCAATCCACCCCCCTCAACCCGACCCTGTACAACTCCATCGATTCGATCGACCAACTGCTTGTGGTGCGTCCCGGCATCATGAACCGCATCCTGACCCGGCGTGACGGCCAGCCTTACGAACTGGCGAACTGGAAATTGTACGGCGATTACCAGCCCATCCGTCCGACCCTGCCCGGCCTGAACACCGCCAGCGTGGAAGTTCCCGAAACGGTCAACTCGGATTTTCCCCAGATTTACAACGAGCTCAACGTCATGCCGGTCCCGTGGTGGACCGGGACCTTGGGGGCCTCCACCGCCGTGAGCGGCAACGGCTACAACTCCATCAACCTGGGCAGTCGGTGGCAAATCATCCCCGCGCTTGAGGTCGGGCTTGGCTACTCGTTTTTGGAGCAGTTCGCCTACGTGGACGCCCTCAACAATCAGGTTCTGACCAATACCCAAACCCAGGTCATCAACGGGAATGCCAACTATCGCCTGAACGAAAGCTGGTTCTTCAATGCCGGCGTCACCTACGCGATGAATCCGGATCTTCTGCAGCAGGTGAACTTCGGAATCTACCGGGACATCGGGGCCTGGATTCTCGGGGCCTCCGTGGCCAACCGGCAAAACCAGGGATCCCCCTCGGAATTCGTCGCCTTGGCCACCCTGACCCTCAAGGCCTTCCCGGAAATCCCCTTGGGCTTCAACCAGGCGCCGACCAGCAGCGGTGTTTCCTTCGCGGGCCAGCAGCAGGGTTACTAATCCGCTTCTTTGGTTGCCCGGGAAAATCTTTGAAAGCCAACGTCACGGTCGTCCTGGGTCTCCAATGGGGGGATGAGGGAAAGGGAAAAATCCTGGATGTCATGGCCGGTGAGGCCGACTGGGTTTTTCGCGCCCAAGGGGGCAACAACGCCGGCCATACGGTGGAAATCGGCCGCGAAAAATATGTCCTCCATCTGGTCCCTTCGGGAATTTTGAGATCGGGCGTTTCCTGTCTGATTGCCGGCGGAGCCGTGGTCGATCCCGCCAGCCTGGTGGCGGAGATTCAGGGGCTCCACCAGCGCGGCATCCGCACCCGCGGACGGCTTCACTTGGCCTCCCAGGCGCATCTCGTGCTTCCGCATCATCGCGCGATCGACCGGGGCTCGGAAAAAAAGCGGGGGAAAGGAAAAATCGGCACCACCGGCCGGGGCATCGGGCCGGCCTACGCTGACAAAGCGGCCCGGGTGGGCCTGCGGGCGGGGGAGTTGGCTCTTTCCCCTGCCGAGCTTTCCCGCCGGATCCGGGAGCGGATCCGGATTCACAACCTGGCCGCACGGCACCAGGGCTGGGAAACGGTGGCGCCGACCCCGGCTCTCCGGCAACTCCACCAGGCCGCCAAAGTTCTCAAGCCTTACCTCTGTGATGGTGTGGCCTTGGCTCACGGGGTGGTGGAGGCGGGTCAAAGGGTTCTTATCGAGGGTGCTCAGGGAACCTTTTTGGATGTCGATCACGGAACCTATCCTTTCGTCACCAGCTCCCACTGCACCGCCGGGGGTGCCTGTACGGGAACGGGCGTTCCCCCTACCGCGATCCGCCGTGTGGTCGGCGTCCTCAAGGCGTACACCACCCGGGTCGGGGGAGGACCCTTTGTGACGGAGGACGGAACCTTGGGGCACCTTCTGCACGGCATGGGGCGGGAGTTCGGCTCAACCACCGGTCGGGCCCGGCGCTGCGGTTGGTTCGACGCGGTCCTTGTCCGTCGCGCGGTCCGCCTGAACGGGGTCACGGAACTGGCGATGACCAACCTCGATGGATTGGATGGTCTTGAAAAAATTCCTGTGTGTGTGGGCTACCGCTTGAAAGGCAAAATTCTGCGGGAGCCTCCGGTGGAGGCCCCGGATTGGGAGCGTTGCCGGCCCGTGTACCGCATTTTTCCCGGATGGTGCGAGCCCACCACCGAGGCGCGCCATTGGCGGGACTTACCGGCCAAGGCCCGCGCCTACCTCTCGGCCCTCTCCAAAATGGTGGGAGCGCCGCTGGCCATCCTTTCGGTCGGGGCCGGACGCGAACAGACTTTCCGCCATGGTTAAGAAAACGGAGAGCCCCACAGTTCCGCGGCACGTGGCCATCATCATGGATGGCAACGGACGCTGGGCCCAACAGCACAAGCTTCCGCGTCTCAGCGGCCACGAAGCGGGCCGGAAGTCGGTCAAAGCCGTCACCATGGCCGCCATCGATCTGGGGGTCCGTTACCTCACTCTCTACGCCTTCTCCGTGGAAAATTGGCAGCGTCCCCGGGACGAAGTGCAGGGGCTGATGGGACTGCTTCGCGGCGTCCTTCGGGAGGAGCTGGCGGAAATGGGCCGCGAGGGGATCCGCCTGCGGACGATCGGCCGGCGGCAGGACCTGCCCGAGGCCGTGCGGGAGGAACTGGAGGCAGCCATCGAAAAGACCAAGACGAACACCAAGCTGGATCTGATTCTGGCGCTCAGTTACGGATCCCGCGTGGAGATCACCGAGGCAGCCAAGACCATCGCGCGGGAAGCCAAAGCCGGTACCCTGGATCCGGAAGCCGTCGATGAAAAAACCTTCGCCCAACATCTCTATACCCGCGATCTGCCCGATCCCGACCTGCTCATCCGCACCAGCGGGGAAATGCGGGTCAGCAACTTCATGCTGTGGCAGATTTCCTACGCGGAAATTTATGTGACGCCCGTCCTTTGGCCGGATTTTGGCAAAAAGGAATTTGCCGCGGCCCTGGCGGACTATGCCAAGCGCGAACGGCGCTTTGGGGGAATCTGAGATGCTTGGATGGCGGCTGCTTTCTTCGCTGGTTCTTTGGGCGGTGGTGATCGCCCTGGTGGCGCTTCGCTACACCAACGGCGTGTTCCTGCTCATCGCCGTCACCGGTCTGGCCGCGCAGCGCGAGTTCTACCTTTCCCAGCAGGCCGCCGGGCGGACGGTATTCCTGAAAACCGGGCTCTTGGCCGGCGCCCTGCTTTACGCCGCCACCTATTTCTCGGTGGTTTCGCCCTATGGCCGGCTGCCGGAAACCTTCACGGGGGAGGCGATCCTTGTCCTGCTGGTGATTCTGGGGGCCCTGACCCGACGGGTTTTTGACGTGAAGATCGAGGGCGCGGCCGTGGCGATGGCCCTGACCCTGTTCGGGTTTTTTTACGTGCCTTACCTGTTGAATTACGCCACCAAGATTCTCTTCTGCGTTCCCGACGGGGCCGGCATCCCGCTCCTCGCCTACGCCGTGGCGATCACCAAATTCACCGACGTGGGCGCTTATGTCGCCGGTTCGCTTTTTGGCCGGCATAAACTCAGTCCCCTGATCAGCCCCAAAAAAACCTGGGAGGGTTTGGCCGGCGGGGTGGCGGCGGCTCTGCTCACCAGCGTCGGGTTGGTGCAGGTTTTTCCCGGCTCCTTGGGTAACCTGGCCGGTATCCACGCGTGGATTCTCGGTCTCCTTCTCGCCGGGGTCAGCGTGGTGGGGGATTTGGGCGAATCGGTGGTGAAGCGGGACGCCCATGTGAAGGACTCCGGTAAATTCATCCCCGGCATCGGTGGGGCGCTGGACCTGGTCGACAGCCTGCTTTTCAGTCTTCCCGTTTTCTACGGTTATCTGATTCTGGCGGGGAGGGTATGAAACGCGTCATCCTGCTCGGTTCCAGCGGTTCCATCGGGGAGAGCACCTGCAAGGTGGCCCGGGCCCTGCCGGACAAGATGAAGATTGTCGGGCTCGGTGTTGCGAAAAGCACCGCCCGTGTCCTGGAACAGGCCAAGGAGTTCGGGGCCTCCGCCATTGCCGTCTCCGACCCCAAGGCGGCCGAAAAGGCCCGCCTGCATCTTCCCAAGGGTTCCCGGTTTTTTGCCGGTCCAGAAGGACTCGCCCGGATGGTGGAGGAGACCGAGGCCGACATGGTTCTCGTGGCCATCGTGGGCACCGCCGGACTCGCTCCGGCTTTGGCCGCCCTTCGAACCGGGAAAGACCTGGCGGTGGCCAGCAAGGAAATCCTGGTTCTGGCCGGTTCCGCGGTGATGGGGGAGGCCAGAAAGCGCAAACGACAGGTGTTGCCGGTGGATAGCGAACATAACGCCATTTTTCAGTGTCTGCAGGGGGCCGACGGCAAGGAGGTGCGGAAAATCATCCTGACTGCTTCCGGCGGGCCATTCCGTCAGATGCCCGCCAAGGAGATGGCCAAGGTCACCGTGGCGCAGGCCTTGAAGCATCCCACCTGGTCGATGGGGAAAAAGATCACCATCGATTCCGCCACGATGTTCAACAAGGGGCTGGAGATGATCGAGGCCCACTGGCTGTTCGGGCTGCCAATGGCGCAGGTGGACGTGGTGGTCCACCCGCAGAGCATCGTCCATTCCATGGTCGAGTTTGTGGACGGCTCGGTGCTGGCCCAGCTCAGCGTCACCGACATGTGTTTCCCCATCCAATATGCCATCACCTATCCGGAACGGCGTCCAAGCGGCCTGCCGCCGCTGGATCTTCCGAAGCTCGGAGCGCTGACCTTTGAGAAGCCGGACGAAAAGAGGTTTCCGGCCCTGCGTCTGGCCCGGGAAGCCGGGGAGGCCGGCGGAACCCTGCCCGGGGTGTTCAATGCGGCCAACGAAGTGGCCGTGGAAGCTTTTCTCGACGAAAAAATTCCCTTCCCGAGGATCTGGGAACTTGTGGAAAGCGTCATGACCTCCCATCGGAACATTTCCGAGCCGGATCTTCCGGCGATCATCGCCGCGGACGGTTGGGCCCGGGCCGAGGCCCGCAAGCGGCTGGAGGCTTCCCGGTGATCGCGGCCCTGTCCGTCCCGTTGGGGGATATCCTGACCATCGCCGGCACCGTGGTGGTGGCCCTGATTCTTTTTGGGCTGACCGTGGCCGCGCATGAATTCGGTCATTTTTGGGCGGCCCGCAAGATGGGTTTGGTGGTGGAGCGGTTTGCGATCGGTTTTGGTCCAAAAATCTACGGAAAGGTGGTCGACGGGGTGGAATGGCAGGTGAATTTGCTGCCGCTGGGCGGGTTTGTGCAGTTGCCGCAGATGAGTCCGGCGGAGGGGTTGGAGGGCAAGGCGGCCGAAGAACACAAGGATCTGCCTCCTGCCTCCCCCGGCGCGAAAATCTTCACCGCCTTCGCCGGTCCTGTGGCGAGTCTGCTGTTGGGGGTGGTCTGTGCCATCGGGGTCTGGATCTTGGGGGTTCCCACCAACATGACTTACCGCACCACCACCATTGGCTGGGTGACGCCCCAATCGCCTGCCGCCAAGGCCGGAATTTTGCCCGGGGACAAAATCCTGGCGATCGACGGGCAGCGCCCGGAACGCTGGGCCGGACGGCCCGGGGCCGTGGTGGAAAGCATTCTGCTGGGCGTCGATCACGAAATTCTCCTGGAGATCGACCGGGAGGGGCGGGAAATCGTCACCGTCCGGATCCGCCCCGAGCCGGATCCCGAGCTCGAGGGACTGCGGCGGCTGGGCTTTGAAACTTATCCGGCGCAAACGGCGCTGGTCGACAAGGTGATCGAAGGCGGGCCGGCCGCCCGGGCCGGAATTCTTCCCGGAGAGAAACTGGTGAGCGTGGACGGTCAAAAAATCTGGAACCCCGCCGCGGTCAAGGCCGCGGTGGATTCCGGCAAGGACCGGCTGGCCTTCGAAGTGGAGGATGCCCAAGGCCAAGTGCGCAACGTCGTGCTGGTGCCGGAACAGGCCCTTAACCGGAAGGACCGGATGATCGGTGTGGTCTGGAAACCCAGCGATATCCGCATCACCCGGCCCACGCCGCAGGAGCAGGTGGGATCCGCCGCCGGCCTGGTGTTCCGCACCCTGCGGGCTCTGGTCTCCCCAGCCTCCAACGTCGGGGTCCAGCACCTGAGCGGCCCCCTCGGCATCTTTGAGCGGCTCGTCTCCCTTCTCCAGACCGACCCCCGGCTGGTGCTTTATTTCAGCGTCATCCTGAATGTGAACTTGGCCGTGCTGAACCTGTTGCCGATTCCGGTTCTGGACGGCGGACATATCCTTTTCTCCCTCATTGAGGCCGTGCGCCGGCGCCAGTTGAGGGCGAAAACCGTGGAGAGGATCCAGACGGCCTTTGTCATCCTCCTGGCCGGTTTCTTCCTCTTGGTCACCTATCATGATTCCCTTAGAATCAAACGTCGTATGGACAAACCCGCCGAATCCACGGAAATGCCGGTGTTCCGATCGGCTCCGGAGAAGAAATGACCGGCTACTGCGCCAGCCCTTTCCGCTACACCCGCCGACCCACCCGCGAGGTGAAAGTGGGCAAAGTCGGGATCGGGGGTCCGAACCCCATCGTGGTCCAAAGCATGATCACCTGCGACACAATGGACACGGCCGCCTCCGTGAAGCAGACCCTCGACCTGGTCAAGGTGGGCTGCCAGATCGTCCGGATCACCGCCCCGACGGTGAAGGACGCCGCCAACCTCAAAAATATCAAAAAGGAACTCCTGGCGGCCGGGTGTGACGTGCCGATCGTCGCCGACATCCATTTCAAGCCGGACGCCGCCATGGAGGCGGCCCAGTGGATCGACAAGGTCCGGATCAATCCCGGCAACTTTGCCGACAAGAAGAAGTTCGCCGTCCGCGAATACACCGATGACCAGTACGCCGAGGAACTGGCCCGGATCGAGGAAACTTTCGTCCCGCTGGTGAAGCTGCTGATGGAGCGGAAGCTGGCCCTGCGGATCGGCACCAACCACGGCTCGCTCTCCGACCGGATCATGAACCGTTACGGGGACACCCCGCACGGCATGGTGGAAAGCGCCCTGGAGTTCGCCCGGATCGCCCGGAAGCTGAATTTCCACAATTTCGTCTTCTCGATGAAGTCCTCCAACCCGAAGGTGATGATTGAGGCCTACCGGTTACTGGTGGCCTCGCTCGACAAGGAGGGGCCGGACTGGAACTACCCGCTTCATCTGGGGGTGACCGAGGCGGGAGACGGGGAAGACGGCCGTATCAAAAGCGCCATCGGGATCGGCTCGCTGCTGCTGGATGGCCTGGGGGACACGATCCGGATCAGTCTGACGGAGGACAGCGTCCACGAGATTCCGGTGGGCCGCGCCCTCGTGAAATATCTGGAGGAGCGTCAAAAGGGCAGCTTCGATGCCCAGACCAAACTCTCCTACGATCCCTTCAGCTTTGCCAAGAGGGCCACCCGGAAGATGGTGGTGAATGGCGTGGCGATTGGGGGAGAGGAACCACCCCGGGTTTTTGTTTCCGCCAAGGTGGAGGAGGCCCTGCGGCCCCGTCTGGCGCAGTTGGGTGACCTCGCGCCCGAGTTGATCCATGAAAAGACCCCGATCACCGAGGTGGATCCCCGCAACGATGCCGAAATCAAGGCGCTGGAGTCGAAAAAGGATCCTGTGCTGGTGGCGCTCAAGGACGGCTTGGACATCAATCCCGTGTCCGGAACGCGGTTGCTCGCCGCCCGGATCCCGGCCCACCACCCCATCGTTCTCAAGGACACCCTCAAGCCGGCTGAATCCGAAGGGGGGCTTTCCGGCCTCATCCGCGCCTCCGTGCACATCGGGGCCCTGCTTTGCGACGGCATCGGCGACGCGATCCTCGTGCGCGGGGAACCGGCTCCCGGGGCCTGCCTTCGGCTCGGATTCAATATCCTGCAGGCGGCGGGTAGCCGGATTTTCAAGACCGACTACGTGGCCTGTCCTTCGTGTGGACGCACCCTATTTGATCTCCAGAGCACCACGGCCAAGATCAAGGCCGCCACCCAGCACCTCAAGGGGGTGAAGATCGCCGTGATGGGTTGCATCGTGAACGGCCCTGGCGAGATGGCGGACGCGGACTTCGGTTATGTCGGGGGCGCCCCGGGCAAGATCAACCTCTACGTCGGCAAAACCCCGGTGAAGTTCAACATCCCCGAGGTTGAGGCCGTCGACCGGCTCAAGGATCTCATCCGCGAACATGGCAAGTGGGTGGACGCGCCGGCCACGCCGGTCGCTGTTTAGCCAAAGCTTTCAAATCAAAGCACTCTGCCTTCGGCTGGATGAAGGGGCAGGATTAGGATGAAGAGAACTTTCTAATCTTCATTCTTCCACCTCATCGAACTCCGGAATTTAGGATTCGGGGGCTTAAGATAGAAGTTTCATCAAGGCCGCGTGGGATTTGGGCCGCCGGTGGGACAGGTCGTCGAGCAGGGAACGGGCGCTGCGGCGCGGGTCGTCCGCCCCCAGGTGTTTGAGCACGGCCCGCTCAAATCGCTCCACCAGCTTCCGGTGGGGCTCCTTGTTCTCGAGCCAATCCAAGGCCAACCGCAAAAGGCCGTGCAGGGGTCCGAGATTCGCATCGGGTTCGGAGGACTGTTCGATGGTCTGGGCAAAGTAGGTGGCCGTGAGGATCCGGGCGTAGGATTGGCGCAGGCCCGAGCGGGAACAGATCACCCGGGCTTCCCGTAGGTGGTGGAGGCTGGTGCGGCGGGAGGGTTCCCAGCCGATCTCACACTCATGAAAAAGGTCCAAATGACCCCGCATGGGGCTGCCGGGCTTGGCCGCCCCTTTGGCCAAGGTTCGGACCACCCCGTGGGAGCGGGTGAGCCAGACAGCCAGAAGGCTGGTCTCCCCCTGGCGGCGGAGATGGAACAGAATCCCTTCATCCTGAAGTGGTTGGCTCAAGTCTCCAGCCTAGCAGAGGGGGCAAACCGGGAAGATAAGAGGCATGACTCAGGGTGGGGGAATGTGTAGAAAGCGGGATGGCGACCGCACGGGAAACCACAGTCGAAAAGGAAGCCAGCCTGACGGGCACCTCCCTGCACAGCGGATCCAAGGTCCGTCTGACGGTGAAGCCGGCGGGTGCTGGCACGGGCTATCAGTTCCGCCGGATGGATTTGGCGGACCAACCCGTCATTCCGGCCTTTCTCGAAAAGGTGAAGCAGGTGGAGAGGGCCACCACGCTGGCGGAGGGGAGCGTCAAGGTCAGCACGGTGGAGCATCTGCTTTCCGCCCTGCGCGGCTTGGATATCGACAACGCCCTCATCGAGCTGGATGCCAACGAACCCCCGATCGGCGACGGCAGCGCCGCCCCTTTTTTGGACCTGTTGCACAAGGCGGGGCGCAAGGAGTTGGATGCCCCGCGCGCCACGTTTGAGATCCGCGAGCCGGTCTGGGTGACGGCCCCGGACGGCGGTTATCTGGCCGCCCTGCCGCACGACGGCTTCAAGGTCTCCTGCACCAACGCCAACCACACCGTCCACCACACGCAGTTTCTTTCCATCGAGGTGAATGAAAAAAACTACGCCCAGGAGATCGGCCGGGCCCGGACCTTTGTTTTTTACGAGGAGGTGGAGCCCTTGTTGAACAAGGGGCTGATCAAGGGCGGAAGCCTGGAGAACGCGGTGGTTATCCGGGGCGAATCGGTCATGAGCAAGGAGCCGATGCGCTACCCGGACGAATTCGTCCGTCACAAGATCCTCGACATCATCGGTGACCTCGCCCTGTTCCCGGTGCGGATCCGCGGCCACATTCTCGCCGCCAAGCCCAGCCACGGCCTGAATCTCCAGTTTGCCAAGGCCCTGCTCAAGGCCTGGCGGGCCTACCAGTCCTCGCTGATGCCGGTGGAGAACATCCCGGTTGGGGAGCGGGCCCTCGACACCAACGATGTGATGAAGATCCTGCCGCACCGGTACCCGTTCCTCATGGTGGACCGGGTGCTGCGGTTCGAGGGCGACACCAAGGCGGTCGGATTAAAGACCGTCACCATCAACGAGCCTTTCTTTCAGGGCCATTTTCCGGGGCATCCCATCATGCCCGGCGTCCTGCAGATCGAGGCCATGGCGCAGGTCTCCAGCATCCTGCTCCTCCGCAACACGGAGAACGCCGGCAAGCTCGGCTACTTCATGAGCGTGGACAAGGCCAAGTTCCGCAAGCCGGTTGTGCCGGGCGACACGCTGATGATCCAGGTGGAGCTGACCAAATCCCGCGGCAAGATCGGCAAGGCCTCCGGCCAGTGTCTGGTGAACGGGGAAGTGGTTTCGGAAGCGGAACTAATGTTTGCGGTCATCGACCGCTGAGGAGCCGGCATGGCGGTTCACCCGACGGCGGTCATCCATCCCAAGGCGAAGGTGCCCTCCTCGGTGGAGGTCGGGCCGTACTCCGTCATCGGGGAGGGGGTGGAACTGGGGGAAGGCTGCGTGCTCCGGCACCATGTGAACCTGGAAGGGCCCAGCCGGTTTGGAAAAAAGAACCTGTTTCATCCCTTTTGCTCGGTCGGGGGGAAAACCCAGGACCTGAAATACAAGGGTGAGCCCACCTATCTCGAGGTGGGGGACGAAAACAACTTCCGGGAGTTCGTCACCGTGAACCGGGGGACCAGTCCGGAGGAAAAGACGGTCATCGGCAGCCGTAACCATTTTCTGGCCTACGCCCACATCGCCCACAACTGCATCGTCGGCAACGACTGCATCTTTTCGAACAACGGCACCCTGGCGGGGCATGTGACGGTGGGCGATTTCGCGGTGATTGGCGGGCTTTCCGCGGTGCATCAGTTCTGCCGGATCGGGCGCCACGCCATGCTGGGCGGCTGCACCAAGGTGGTGCAGGACGTTCCCCCTTACATGATCGCCGACGGCAATCCGGCGGTGGTTCGGGCGGTGAATCTGACCGGCCTGCAGCGGAAAGGATTTTCGGAGGAGGCCATCCGCGGCCTGAAGGACGCCCTCAAGGTTCTGTTGAACCCAAAATACAACCTCTCCCAGGCCCGCGAGTATCTGACGGAAAAGGGGCCAAAGACGGCCGAAGTGGCGGAATTGTTGGAATTTTTGAAAAGCTCGGAACGCGGCGTCGTGCTGCGGTGATTAACCGACTTCCGGTCGCCGGGAAATCAGGCCGGCGCCGGCGGCGCGTTGGTAAAACTCCCTCAGGCCGGCACGGCCGCGCGGGCCCAAATCGAGGGTCAGGTCGTTCACATACATTCCGATGAACTTGTCGGTCCGCTTTTCGTCCATGCCGCGGCTAAGCGGCAGGGCGTGGCGGACGCCGGCCTGTCGGTGCTCCAGGCCGTAGCGCACGCTTTCCCGCAGGGTTTCGGTCACGGCGGTGATCACGTCCGCGCCCAGATCCCGGCGGACGACGTTTCCGCCCAAAGGCAGGGGAAGTCCGCCGGTCTCTTGCGCCCACCATTGGCCCAGGTCCTCACAGAGGGTGAAACCCTCCTCCGCGTAGGTGAGTTGACCCTCGTGGATCAGCAGGCCGGCCTCGACCTTTCCGGCACAGATCTCTTCCTGAATTCGGTCGAAGGGAACGATCACGACCTGAAACGAGCCGTGAGGCAGGCCGAGATAAAGTTGCAAGGTGAGATAGGCGCTGGTGAGCAGGCCGGGCACCGCGATTCGGAGTTTTTTCATCTCTTCCCGCGAATATTTTTTCTTCGCCACCAGACAGGGGCCGTAGCCGTCACCGAAACTGGCCCCGCAGGGAAGGAGGGTGTACCGGTCTGAAATCGTGGTGAAGGCGTGAAACGAGACGGCGGAGACATCCAACTCACCTTTTTGACAACGGCGATTGAGGGTCTCGATATCCTGCAGGATGTGTTCGTACTCGTGGCCGCGCAGGTTCACCAGGCCCTTGGCCATGGCGTAGAACATGAACGCGTCGTCGGCGTCCGGGCTGTGACCGAGGAGAAGCTTCATCGGGGAATCCCTAGGAGCCTAGAGGCTGTGGCCCGCCGCCTACAGGAATTTGAGGGCGGCAAGCGGTCAGTTGTAATCTTCTTTCGTGACCGAAGCGGCTTCGCGGGAACCGAGCAGTTCCGCCTGTTGGATGACCAGCGGGGTGGATTCATCGAAGCGGTAGGCGTGACAGTTCGGGCAGAGGAGGGCTTTTTTCAGGACGATGCTGCCGCAACCCTCGCAAACCTTGTAATCGGCCGGCTTCGCCAAAATCTTGGCGGCCGCGCTGGCCCGATCCGGAGGCGTTGCTCCCATGGGCGCAAGCTACTGATCCCCAACGGTTCGGCAAGAGCTTCAAATCGCACGGGGACGGACCTAGGTTGATGGGATGTCTGGAAAATCAAGCCGGATTTCAATTTTGTGGGAGGGGGTGGATCCGCGCGGTCGTGATGTCCGCTATGCCGCCTATTTTCACCACTTCAACCGTGGCGACTACTATGAGGCCCACGATGTGCTGGAGTCCCTGTGGTTGGAAGGCGGCAGGGGAGCCCCATCCGCCGCCTTTTACCAGGGACTGATTCAGTTGGCGGGCGGGTTCGTCCACCTGCGCAAGCATTTCGAAAATCCCGGCCACCGGGTGCACGGTCAACGGCTGGCCCCGGCCGCCCGCCTGCTGGCCTTGGCCGAAAAAAACCTCCGGCCCTATGGGGGCGAATGGGAGGGGCTGGCGATCGGAGCCGTGCTGGAATTGGCTCAAACCACCATGGAAAGGTTGCGGGCGGGCGGTCATTCCAAAAATCCGTGGAAACCGGAGGAGCGGCCCCAGGTAGACCTTCCTTCCCTGGGTCCAAGGGGAACCGCCCGGGTGAAATAGGGGCGGGGAGGGATCAGGATCGCGACGGATCCGTGTCCGCGTAGACGGGGATGGGCTCGCCATCGGGCATCCAGTCAATGCCGGGCCCGCCGCCGCGGATGAGGTGAATCGTGAAGGTGCCGTACCGGAATTTGAGGTGGGCGAGAATCGGCAACCGCCGCTCGTCGTCGGTCATCCAAAGCTTCAGCCAGCCCTTGTGCCGGGTGGATGCCCCGACCGGTTCGCAGTGGAGTTCGATCAACCGGCGCGGCTCCCGGTCTTCCAGTTCGATCTCACCGATCTTGACGCAGGTCATCTTGCCAAAAAGGGGTTCCTTGTTTTCCAGGATGTTCCAGGTGACCGATTCGCCCTCCTTCCACGGATGACTGCGCAGGTGGTAGAGCATGGAGCCAAAGTCCTCGCAGGGTCCTTCCGGCAGGTCAAAATTCTCCTCCGGTTTGTCGGGGGCGGGCCAAAAACGGCCCAGTT
>Ga0214917_10002381_pt1 | contig 22917 bp, 29 predicted proteins | sample LL_1208_BB_MetaG_FD_177983 | JGI IMG/M metagenome (GOLD analysis project Ga0214917, IMG submission 177983) | Freshwater microbial communities from Lake Lanier, Atlanta, Georgia, United States - LL_1208_BB | ecosystem: Environmental > Aquatic > Freshwater > Lake | place: USA: Georgia | collected...
TTTATAATCAATAAGTGGACTCTGCAATTATTAATATCGGCGGTCATGGCCTTGGAGATTGCATATTATCTTTACAAATCTCATATCTCTTAAGAGCTAAAAATATTAAACATATAAATTTAATTTCTACTAGACAACAGGTATTTGAGCCTCTATATTCCATATTCCATAGTGGTTTTGATCTTTATAAAATAGACGAAAAATTTTCTCATGAAAACGCAATTATAAGTAATCAAACATTAAAAGATGAAATAACTGATCATTATAAGTCAAATAATATTACATATAACGTGCCAGATCTTCTCTTTAGAAATCCACTAGCCCTAGACTATAAGAAATACGGCCTTACTCCTTCTATAATTAAAAAAACAAGAACAATGACAGCCTACTTTTCAAGCAAACAAAATATAATATACTGCGGGCTATGTTCTACAACAGAAGGATATGTATACAAAAATATACCAGTTTTATTAAAATTGCTTGCTGAATTTTTACCAGATTATACAATATATTTTCCATTAGTTAAATCTTGGGATAAAGAAATAAATAATCTTGGTAATTTTGATATACCTTTCCCATCAAATGTATTTATTCATAATAATCCATCTTTTGAAGAATCACTTGAATATTTAAAGAAGAGCGTTTATGGAATATTTACTTGTAACGGACCAAGTCATATTGCATATCAGATTGGTATGCCTAGATTAGTTCTTGATCCACAATTCAATAAGATTCCTTGGATGAGTAGATGGAAAGAGGATTACGAAGAATGTATTGATATTAGCACAAATTATAATGATATAGTTAAACTTGTAGAAGCAAACCTAAGATATCCAGAAACAACTTTAATAGATAGAAAAAAATTATTAGAGTTAATTAAAAATGGATATAATAATTGGAAAGATATATTCTTTTTTAAATATTAACATGAGAGTTTCAGATTATATTGCCAAAAGATTAGTTGAATTAGGAGTAAAATATGTTTATGGAATAATGGGTGGTGGAGCGGGCGGTCTTAATGATGGTTTTATAAAAAATAATGATATACAATATATTTGTTTTCATCACGAGCAAGGCGCAGGTCATGCAGCCATAGGAGAAAGTAAAGTAACAAAAAAATTATCTGTAGTTAACCCAACTACGGGATGTGGAGGAACAAATTGTTTAACCTCTCTTCTAGACGCATGGCAAGATAGCATTCCTGTGTTATTTATATCTGGAAATGTTAAATTAAATCAAACTAGTTTTTTCATAAATAAGAATAAAAATATATCTATAAGAAAATATGGCGTTCAAGAACATGACATAATTTCTACAGTTAAATCTATGACAAAATATGCAAAAATTATAGAGTCAGTAGACGAAGTTGCTTATGAATTAGATTATGCTATTAATGAAGCTTTATCTGGTAGAATGGGACCAGTTTGGCTTGATATACCAAGTGATATTCAACATGCTCAAATGCCAGAGAATTATAGAGAATTTAAATCTAAAAATATTAATGTAAAAAATAATGAACTTTCGAATGTTTTAAATATAATTAAACAGTACAATCGCCCTTTAGTTTTAGGCGGTTATGGAGTAATTTTAAGTAAAACAAATAAAGATTTTAAAAATTTTGTAGAACAAAATAATCTGCCATTTGTTACAACATATTTAGGCATAGAAATCTTAGGATACGAGCATCCTCTTAACATAGGAACAATTGGCATCAAAGGAAGCAGATCTGGGAATTTTGCTATACAAAATTGTGATCTATTACTAATATTAGGATGTTCTTTAAATTGTTCTCATACAGGATATGACGAAAACTTATTTTCACCTAAATCTTATAAAATTATGGTAGATGTAGATAGAAATGAGTATGATAAATTTAATAATAAAATAGATAAGTTTATTCAGATTAACTTGAAAGATTTTTTTAATGAATAAAGAAGAATGGATAGAAAAATGTAAATATTGGAAAAATAAATGGCCAATATTTATAGATGAGTTTAAAAATGATGAGAATGGCGTTAATCTATATTCTTTTATAGAGATTCTTAATAAAAATATGACAGAAAAAGAGATCATAGTTTGCGATGCAGGTTCGGCAATCTATGTTCCATGTCAAAACCTTAAATTAAAATTAAACCAAATATTTGTTTTGTCTGGCGCGCAAGCAGATATGGGCTTTGCTTTACCAGCTGGTATAGGAGCTTATTTTGGAGATCCAACCAAGAATATATTGGTAATTACAGGGGATGGAAGTTTTAATTCTAATCTACAAGAACTAGCAACAATAAAAAATTTTAATATACCAATCAAGATTTTTATATGGAATAATAAAGGCTATTTAAGTATTAAAAATACACAAAATAAATTCTATGAAAAAAGAGTCTACGGAACTAGCGCAGGAAAAGGATTGTGGTTTCCAGACCTAAAAAAAGTAGCAGAAACATATGAATTAGATCATATTAAAATATCTAGTAACCAAGAATTAGAAGATAATATTAAAGAAATTATCAATCAAAAGAAACCAATTCTATGTGAAGTCTCTTGTAAAGAAGATCAAGAGATTATTCCAACTGTTTCTTTTAAAAAAGATCAAAGTACAGGTAAAAATATTCAATGTGGACTAGATGATATGTATCCATTCTTAGACGACAAAGAAAGAGAAAGGGAAATGATAAAATGAAAAAAAATATTGTTACTTTCAATAAAATGAAAGATCTAAATGAAAAAATTACTTGGATAACTGCTTATAATTATCCAATCGCATTTGCAGCAGAAAAAGCTGGAATTGATATGATTTTAGTTGGAGATTCTGGAGGAATGGTTGAATTAGGATATGAAACCACAAATCCCGTGACGATGGATGAAATGATAAGTTTTGCTAAAGCCGCAAGAAGAGGAGCGCCAAATATATTTATAGTTGGTGATATGCCTCAAGGATCATATGAAGTATCCGAGGAAGAAGCTGTAAAAAATGCTCTTAGATTTGTTAAAGAAGCAGGATGTGATGCTATTAAGTTGGAAGGCGGTAAAAGAGTCGAAGATAAAATCAAGGCAATTGTTAATGCTGGTATTTTAGTCGTTGGACATCTCGGATTAACTCCTCAAAGTGCTGTCAGTTTTGGAGGATATAGAGTACAAGGGAAAACTCAGGAAAGTTTTGAAGAAATGCTTGACGATGCAAAAGCAATAGAATACGCGGGATGTTCTATGATCCTATTAGAAGCAGTACCCGCGAAAGTTGCGGAACAGATATCTATACAATTAAAAATTCCAGTTATGGGAATTGGGGCAGGAGATTTAGTAGATGGACAATTGATAATTGCTCATGATCTTTTGGGCTTACATCCAAATTTTAGACCTTGGTTTGCAAAATGTTATATCTCAGAAATTGTAGATAATTATTCAGATACTATTAAATCTCAAGAGAATATTAAAAAATACGGAATTGATACAAGACAAGATGGAGTATTAAACATAACAATACTAGCGATTAGAAAATATATAGAAGAAGTAAAACAAAATAAATATCCATGCAAAGATTATATCTATCCGATCAAAGAAGAAGAGCTACAGAATGTGATGAATTCTAAAAGTTGGAAATCTTAAGATGCTAAAGATATTAATCACAGGAGGAAATGGGTACATAGGAAGATCTCTATATTCTGTATTTAATAGAAAATATAATTGTAAATCTATCTCGATCTTAGATTTCGATCTTTCAAATCCACATCAAACAAAAAGATGGTTTGAAGAGAATGAATACTATGATATAGTGATTCATACAGCAATTAAAGGTGGCATGAGGCTAGTTAAAGATACGGCAAATGTCATGGATGTAAACCTTAAAATGTATTACAATTTACTTGAAAATAAAGACTATTTTAATAAACTCATATCTTTCGGTTCAGGCGCAGAAATATTCCAACCAGAAACACCATATGGTTTAAGTAAAAAAATAATAGCAGAATCAATTAGAGAAATTGATAATTTTTATAATATAAGAATTTTTGCAGTTTTTGACAAGAATGAATTAAACACAAGATTTATTAAATGTAATTTATTTAAATACATAAATAAAGAACCAATTGATATATTTACTAATAAAGTTATGGATTTTTTCTATATGCAAGATTTGATTAATCTTGTTGATTATTATATTTTAAATGATAAACTAGATAAAGAAATTAATTGTTCTTATAAACAAAAACATACATTAGAAGACATAAGCGAATTGATTAATAATCTAGGAGAACATAAAGTAAAAGTCAATCTACAAAATAATAAAGATTTGCAATTCTATTGTGGACAAAGCAATCTGCCAATAGCTACAATAGGTTTGGAAAAAGGCATACAAAATACTTATAGACAACTATTGTTATCTACGTTATAATTTAATATGCTAAAAGAAGGAAAAAATTTAAAAATAATAGGTTTAAGGCCTAGTAAAGGTGGCGACTTAATTACATCTTTACCTATTCTCAATCTTTTAGAAAAGAAATATCCAAATTCATATAAAACTGTATCTGTAGCAAAGAAAAACGCTGTATTTGCTCAATTGTTATACAATCAATCATTAATTGATAGGATTCATATTAATGAGATCTTAGAAAATCCAAATGAAGCAGATATAGCCTTTTTTAAATCACATGACATTATTATTCCTCCAGATCTTCAACATCCAGATCCATTTTGGTACAATAAATATCATATGGTAGAAGAAAATTTTATAATGATGGGATTAAATTGGAATGATTTAGATCCAGAATTAAGAGCACCAAAATTAATCAAATGGTTTGATATAGAATATAATCCTAAGACAATAGCTATTTGGCCTATGGCTGGTAATGGATTAGATACAAAAAGAAGTCCAACAAAAGAATGGTATAAAAAACTTGTATTAAGAATACTACAAGAAACTGATTTTAAAATAGTACAATTTGGTCACCCAAACGATTTTAATATTTTAAATACAACCGAAGAGGCAAAAGGAAGATTCTTTATTGCTAAACATTTAGATTTTCTTGATCAAATTAGAACAACGTTGGGATGTTCTTTTATGATTGGAACAGATGCTGGAAGTAGTTTGGTAATGGGCGCATATGAATTCCCACAGATTACATTATTGACAGATTGGATGACTAATCATGTCTCAAATTTTGAAGCATTAGCCCCAATGAATAAAAATAATATATCTATATTTGAGAAGGGTGGATGTGATAATATAAAAGACGATCAAGTAATAAATGCTATCAATTTATTAAAATGAATAGAAAAATAGAATTAATTACAGTATGTAAAGAATATTCTGATTTTCTGAAGATTACTTTACCGATCAATAAAAAATATTTTGATAATATCCTCGTTATTACTGATCAAGAAGATATTGAAACTCAAGAGTTATGTAAAAAAGAAAATGTTAATTTTGTCATTTACGATGGATTCAATAAGATGAATGCAAAGTTTAATTTCGGTGGAGCAAGAAATTTTGGAATACAGAATTTAAAATATTATGATTGGGTTGTCTTTCTTGATTCGGATATAATTATCGAAGATAAAAATTTTAGAAGAATTGTAGATATTGATAACATAGATATTAATAAATTCTATGGCTCATACAGAAGATTTATTCCAACACATAAAGATTATCTATTATATAGAAATGGATTAAAGACAAAAGATGATTTTGAAGCTATAGAAGGAAGTGGTTGTGGATTCTTTCAATGCATAAATTTAAATAGTGATGTAGCTAGATATTATGGATTAGCTAATTTATATAAAGACAGCTATTCTTCAATAGAAGTAGATATTAATTTTCTTAAATTATGGTGTCCAAGAATTGATCCAGAGAATCATCCTAGATTGGTAAAAACAAATATAGAATTATTACATCTTGGTACATCAGATGGAAGGCATCATTATGGACGAGATGAAAAAGACCCTTTCTTTAGAGAATAAAAAATGAAAACTATTGCCGTTATAATTGCAGACGATAATACATCAGCTTGGAGAATGAAGGCTATAAATTCTTTTAAATTTTTCCATCCAGATATTAATTTAATTCATTATTCAAATGAAGAAATAAAAGATATAATTGAGAAATATAATTTAGAAAAAGTTGAAATAAATCTTAGATTTGTTGGCCCATTAATATTAAAAGAAGTATGGGAAAAGGAAAATCCAGATCTATTAATTAAAATAGGTAACGATACTTTGACTTTAGGTAGATTTGATGAGATATTAAATAATAGATATGATGTTGCCGCTGGAAGAAATGATACAAATTTAATAAATAATAAAGATGAAAGAATTAATAGACCAGATGAAATAAAGGAAATACCAAATAATGAGTGGGTCAATGCAGATCTTGTAGCTATAAAGAATAAAAAATTTTTAGATGAGTATGTTAATTTAACTTTAGACTATGCTTTTGGGAAAGAAATGGCGATCAATTCTTTTGGTAAAACTTACAATGGAGATTGCCAAATGTCATTAAATGTCATCTTTAGAAATCGAGGTTATAATAGTTTAATCTTAGATAAAGATACTTCTGGAGTTATATACAATGCTTCTGGTAATTGGACCGGTGGAGAAGATAAAAGACCAGCTTGTTTACAATGGCATCCAAATAATTGGACGAGTTGGAAATATATTTATTTTGATGGACAAAAATGTATAATGCCAGATTTAGGAATAGGTTGTGGAGATAGAGTAGTTAAGTGTCTTCATCATTGTGGTGGAGATTTAAAATATAAGCTTTCTTGGGATTTTTTTAATGAAGATTTTTTACCTTATTTAAAGAAAATTACCGGAGTTAATTAATATGATTAAAATTTCTGTAGATTATGGATATGCATTTGATGTTCTAGCTATTATAGAAGTAAAAAATAAAGTTATTGGTAAAAAAGGCAAAAATTATTATAGACTTTATAGAGAGATCGAAGAGCAAATTGGGCGAGAAAAGATGGGTGAAGTTATAAATAGTAACGAATATCTAAAATTAGTAGATACAAATCAAAAAGTATTTGATTTAGTTGACCAAGCTCAAAAAGACAATGGATTAGCTAAACAAGTAGACTCTGCAAATTATGAGAGATACATAGTTAAAAGTAATTTACAAAAGAAATTTTTTAACGAAAATATCACAGAAATTAAATTAGGATATAATAATGAAAGTTAAAATTTTTGGTTGGAGAAATATAAACTTAGATCAAATCTCAAGAATTAAAGAAGGTCTAAGATTCTTAGGACAAGAAATCGTAGAAAATGATCCAGAGATAATATATTCTCATGATTTTACCGAAATAGATAAAGCTTATGAATGCAAGTTAAAATATCCAAATGCAAAATATTTACAAAAAGTATTAGACCTACCGATACATTTATTTAACACTCAGTTCTTTGATCTTAATAAAACTAAAGAAAAATTACTTAGAGCAGATATTATATTGAGTAATAGTCAGACAGTTAAAAATAATATTAAGAAATATCTAGGGCTAGATAGCTTTGTTGTTTATGACGCAATTAAAGATGTTAAAAATATTAATCTAGATAAAGATATTCCATTTCTTTATATAGGCAGAGCAAATGATCCAAATAAAAGATTTTATCTAATTAAAGAAACATTTGAATTATTAAATATACCACAAGAAAAAATAACTATCGTTGGTCCAGATAATCCTTATTTTGGTAATTATAAAGGAATTATAGATGACGAAGAATTAAACAATATATATAATAAATCAAAATATATCTTATTTCCTAGTTATGTAGAAGGAATTGGATTACCGCCTATAGAAGGCATCATATGTAATTCAATACCAATACTTTGTAGCGACAATGAAACAAGTTATGAATTCTTAGATCAAAAATTAATCTGTGACCCAAATCCTTATTCTATTGCAGGTAAACTGATTGATATAGAAAATAATTATAAATTATATTTAAATTTAATTAATTTATATTCACCAAAATATAAGAACTTTTTTAATAAAAATACTATAGCTCAAAACATTATTAATGCTTTTCAGAGTATTAAATAATTTATTGATTTGATTTTAAATATATAGTAAAATTGAATATGGTTAAGCCTTGGCTTCTTACAATGACGCAAGAACGTCGGGAACATATATCTTTAATGTTAAGAAATATATACCCTACATTTAAAGGGGTCATATCTTTAGTTAATTTACCATCCAATGATGGCACCATTGAGTTACTAGAGCAAAATAAAGGAGAAGGTAAGGTTATTACTCAAAATTGGACTCAAAATCATGCATTTTTAATGAACCATCTTTTATATTATGGAAATATAAAAAATGGAGAATATTGTTTATATTTAGATTCTCCAGAATCATTAACAGATTATTTTATAGAACAATTACCAAATCTTTTAGAGGATTTTGAAAAAAATAATGTTGGTGCATTATTTTGGGATCAAAGACCATATATATTTAAATATAATCCATACATGGAATTTTATGGAGCAGTTCATTGGGGTTTAAGTAATATATATGGTAAAATTATAACTTTGCCAGAAAAAGAAAAATATATTATAAATAGAAGGAAAGACACACCAAAATTTTTTGGATCAATTAATGGTACAAAATATTATATGTGTTATTTCCTTGGGAATGATACTCAACTAGTATATGGAAAATATGGACAAAATATAGTAAATCATCATGAAAATCTAAGAAAACAGTTTCAGATATATTGCATAGAGAAACTTAAGTTGAATATTAATACATTAGATGACATGATTAATTATATGAAAAAAATTAAAAATAAAGAAATCTCTCCAGAGAATTATTTTATTGATATGGTTGAATTAGAGTTTAGACTAAGTGAGTTATTTCAGATAGAAGTTTTAAACCAAGATTTTATGAATGATGTTGTTCCAAAAAGATATAAGTTTTCTTTTAAAGATTATTTAAATGGTGGATCTGGATATCCAGAAGAATACCTTGGGACGATATTAAAATATAATAGACAATTTAATATACAAGATGATTAAACCTAAAATAGGCATTTTATATTGCGCTTATAATTGCAAAACTTATTTAAAAGAAAGTTTAGATAATTTTTTTAAGGCCAAAAAGGATGGATTAATAGATGAGATCTGCGCGGTTTCGTTACCATTTCTTGAATATTATGATATAAACAATACTGACGACGGAACCACCGAAGAGATTGTAAATCTATATAAAGAAGGAAGCATAGATTATACTTTTACTAATCCTAAATATATAAAAGAACATTTAGCAAGAGATCTTTGTCTGCAATATTTAAAATTCAAAGAATGTGATCTATTTTGGTTAGTTGATGGAGATGAATTCTATTCTCTAAAAGACATTAAGAACATAATTTCATTCGTAGAATCAAATCAAGAATATTGCTGGTATACTATAAATTTTAAAAATTATATATTCGATGGCAAGCAGTGGATTGATGGTTTTTGTCCATCTAGGATTTTTAGAAAAAACTTTAATGATTTTAAAATACAGTCTTTCTATTGGGATAACGATATAGGTTATGAGAAAGATAATAAAATTTATAATTATAAAGACTTACCCAAACTAGAGGTTCCAAAAGATATAGCTCATATAAAGCACCTTACTTGGCTTCATTTGAACGGCAAAGATAAATATGAATATCAAATGAAACATTTCGGATATTGTGGATATATATGGAATTATGAGTTAAATCAATTAGAATTTAATAAAGAATTTTATTTGAAAACCAATCAACAATTACCTACGATATATTATGAATAATTTTAAATGGCCTCTAAATAATTCTAGTTTTAATTTATTAGATAGAATTAAAATATCAAGATTTATATTAAATAAGGCTAATTTTTGGACTCAAGGGAAATATGTAAAACAATTTGAAGATAAATTCAAGCGCTTTGTAGACTCAAAGTACTCTGTATTTGTATCTAGTGGATCTACTGCAAATACTTTAATGGCTATGTTTTTAAAAGATAAGGTTTATACTAAAAATAAGAATATTGTAATATTTCCTTCAACAACTTGGACAACTTCAATATCTCCTTTTATAAGAGAGGGTTTTACGCCAAAATTTATAGATATTTCTTTAGAAGATTTTTGTTTAGATTTGAATCTAACAGAAAAATATCTTAAGAAAAATTATAAAAAAGTTGCAGCAATTGTTTGCGTGTCTTTAATTGGTCAGGTTCCAGATATTAAAAAGTTAAAAGAGTTAGAAGCAAAATACAAGGTTAAAATATTGTTAGATAACTGCGAAAATACACTTGGTAAATATAAAGATAAAAATATATCCTCATATTTTACGAGCAGTACAAGTACATACTTTGGACATCAAGTTCAAAGTGTAGAAGGTGGGTTTATTTTTACTAATTCTCAAGAAGAATATGAATATTTTATAATGAATAGAAATCATGGTATGACTAGAGGATTGAAGTTATATAATTTAGACGATAAGAAATATTCAAATCAAGATGTTGATGAATCATTTGATTTTTGTACTTTAGGCAATAATTTTAGAAACACAGATATTAATGCTTTTATTGGTTTATTAGATTTTAATAGAATTGAAAATTATCTAAACAAAAGAGTCAAAATATTTAATAAAATTAAAAATACTTTATCATTAAAAAATATTATTCTTCCTCAAGAATATCCAGATAGAATGCCCGCGCCTTTTTGTTTTCCGATTATTTCTAAAGATAAATCTGTAGTAGATATGTTTAAACAATTTTGTAAAGATAATAAAATAGAGATTAGACCAATAATATCTGGTAATCTTCTTAGGCAGACTTGTTATAAACAATATGCAGATTTTAAAGATTTTAAAAATAGCGAATTTTTACATACAAATGGTTTTTATTTTGGAATATATCCAACTATAACAGATAAACAAATAGAAATATTAAAAAAATATGAATAAATATAATACAAAAATTACAAAAATTGAAAATGTACAAGAAGTAACCCATCTAGAGGAATTTGATTTCTTATTCAATTCTAAAAATTATAATATTAAATATTTACATAATGCCCCTCATAGATCAACGGAAGATATTGAAAATGATCCATATGCAAAGTCATTTGAAGAATTTGTTGATAAAATGAAACATTTTATTCCAAATAATTCAGAAGTTATTGATGTTGGAGCTTACGATGGAGATACATCCTTATCTTTAGCTTTAATGGCTGGAAAGAATGGAAGATGTATAAATTTTGAATGTGGACCAGCATGGCAAAGACTCCAGATTAATTCTGCTTTAAATAAAGAACTTAATTTAGAGAATTATAACTATGCTGCTTCTAATGTTTACGGAGTTGATAAATTTAATTATAATAACGATGTAGGTGGTAGCCAGCATAAAACTTCTTATATTGGAGAATATCCTTTAAAAAGATTTGTCAGAACAATAGATATAGATAATTTTTTAAATAATTTAAATATATCTAATCTAAGTTTAATTAAATTGGACACAGAAGGATTTGATGTCCAAATATTAAATTTTATGGATAAGTATATAGATAAATTTCGTCCGCTTATTCATGTAGAATGGTTTCCATCTACTGAAAATGAACTATATAATTTCTTAATAAATAAGAACTATAATAGCGTGGACTTTTATACATTAAAGTTATTTGATATACTTCCAAATTATTGGATACAAGATTTAATTCTAATACCAAAAGAAAAAGTAAATAATTTTAAAACTTTAATTAGATGAATTTTATATCAAAGAACAGAACTCAAGAGGATTTTGAGTTACTTGGTAAAATATGCTATGATACTTTAATTCAAAACATAGATTTAAGACAACAATCCGATGAGTTTTGTGGTATATATTTTGAAGGTAGAGATAGAGAATTAAATTATTTAGAAGATTTTGCGGTAATTCATAGCTTTAAGATATTTTCTGAATATAACTATCCTATATTTATTTTTAGTCCTAATTCAAATAATATTTTAAATAATGATACTAGATATAAAAATGCAAGAATCGAACATATAAAGATACCAATACAAGATTCTCATGATAAGTATTCATCATTTATGCTTAATGATATCTGGAAGTATTTACCAAAACAATTTGAAAATCTATTATTTTTTCATCCAGATGGTTTTTTAATAAAAAAAGGATGGGAACAGTTTGTGTCAAATAATAAATTAAAATATATAGGTTCTGCTTGGTGTCACGCCCCAAGTATTGATATATACGAAAACAATGAATGGCATAATTTAGGATTTCCTAGGATACAATGTGGCAATGGAGGTTTTAGCTTTCGATCAAGAAAAGCTTGTGAAAAAATTAGTTCAATTTATAGTAATTGCATCTTAAGAGAATCTGGAACAACTGGTACACGAGTTCCAGAAGATTTGTTCTATAGTCATCTGATAAATGGTATAGAAGGAGGGGTCGGCACTTTATCTCAGTGCATGAAATTTTCACTTGACCCAATTACATTAAATGAGTATAATAATAAACTAAGTTATGGTTTCCATTACCCTAAAAAAATTAACGAATATCAAAGACACAGAGATTATTTCCTAAATGAATTTTAAACTATATAATATAAATAATGAAACTATTTTACCCATAGTTTTATTTGGAAATAATCGAGATTTAGAAATAACAAATTACCACAAACAAGTTATGATGGATTATTTTAATATACCATTTAATTATGTTTCTTGTCCATTTCCATATGTTTCACATGGATTATGCATGAATGAAGTAATAAATCTAACTATAGACTCTTTAAAACCTGATTATTATTGGTTTTGTGATAATGACGCTATAATTCTAAAGAAAGAATGCGTAGACATAATGTATGATATGGTAAAAAATAAAATGACTTTAGCTGGTCAAATCTGGCAAAGTAATCATAAAAGGGGACCAAATGGTATGATCCCTCACCCTTATGTAAGTCAAGCTTTTATGTGGTTATCTAGAGATCTTTATAATAATCTAGGAAGACCTACTTGCGATGACAAAACAGAAAGATCTGATACCGCCGAAGAAATAACTTATCTAGCAAAAGAAAAAGGCTATTTTGTAGCAGGATGCTATCCTTCTCATTCAGTTTTAAGAAATGTAGATCTTGATAATGGATTTAAATATGGATTAAGCAATACATATGGTCCAAACCTAATGTATCACGCAAGTCAACAAGATAATCCCAAAAGTAAAGATTTGTTTATTGAAAAATGTAAAGAGGTTTTAAATGGAAAATTCTTATAAAGAAGATATAAAATTATTCATCCAACAACTCACAAAAAAGTATGGATTCTTACCAAAGTTTGCTCACAATTTAAATCCAGATGTAAAAAATAAAATTTATTATTCTGGCGCATATTTTGACGACAATGAAATCTGTGCTGCAATAGAAACTCTTTTATTTGGTAAATGGAGTTCTAGTGGAGAAATTTGCGCTAAATTTGAGAAAGAATTTAGTAAAAAAATAAATCAAAAATATTCTTTCTTTACAAATTCTGGTTCTTCTGCAAACTTATTATTAATAGCAGCTTGTAAAGAATACTTTAATTGGCAAGATAATGACGAAGTAATTGTATCTGCAGTAGGTTTTCCTACAACTACATCCCCATTGATTAATAATAATTTAAAACCAGTATTTATTGATATTGAATGGGAGACATTAAACTTTGATCTATCTAAAATAGAAGAAAAAATAACAGATAAAACTGTAGCGATCTTCTTGTCTCCAGTATTAGGTAATCCACCAAACATGGATGAATTAATCAATCTATTAAATAAATATCCAAAAATTAAACTTCTTCTAGATAATTGTGATTCTTTAGGTTCAAAATGGAATGATAAGTATCTAAATGAATACGCAATAGTATCATCTTGCTCCTTTTATCCTGCTCATGAAATCACAACCTTAGAAGGTGGAATGGTTTCTTCTAATATCGAGGAAATAATAAAACTAGCTCGAAGTTATGCAACTTGGGGAAGAGATTGCTGGTGCATTGGCACGGCAAATCTATTATGTCAAGGATCTTGTAATAAAAGATTTTCTAATTGGCTTCAAGATTTTCCAGAGATAATTATAGATCATAAATATGTATTTAATAGAATTGGATATAATTTAAAACCATTAGATTTACAAGCTGCAATAGGAATTGAACAACTTAAGAAGCTTGATTTTATCTGCCAAAAAAGGAAATCTAATCTTGATAAAATACTTTCTATATTTAAAAAGAATCTAGATTCATTAAAAAGCGTTAAAGTATTCGATAAAACTCATTGGGTTCCATTTGGCGTTCCTCTTATATGTAAATCGAAAGAAGAAAAGATAAAACTTGTAAATTATTTAGAAAATAATGGAATTCAAACTAGAAATTATTTCGCAGGTAATCTTTTAATGCATAAAGGTTATAAATATTTAGATAATTATAAGAATTATCCAGAATCAAATAAAGTTCTAGACTTAGTATTTTTTATAGGCTGTTCGCCAACCATAGATGATAATAATATATCTTATATAAAAGAAAAAATTGAAAAATATGAATGTTAATCCCAAAGTAATTTTTGAAGTAGGAACAGGGGCAGTAGAATCTACGAAATGTTTAAAATATTTTTGTTCAGATATAAAATGCGTTTTATTTGATCCTATTAAAAAATTTACAGACGAGTTATCAACAATTATTATTAAAAATGACTGTAAAAATATTACAATTCATAATTGTGCAATTGGTGATTATAATGGAGAAATAGAAATCTATGATCATTTAGAAGCAACATCTATAGTTGGTATTCAAAATCCAAGTTTTCAAGTAGGTAATAAAGAAGGATATTTAAATTCTCCATATAATAAAGGTATTATAAAAGTTCCTTGTTTCACAATTGATAAATTTGATGAAGGAAATATTGATATTTTATATATTGATACAGAAGGATCTGAATGGTTTTGTATTAAAAATTTAATTAGTCGTCCTAAAATTATTCATATAGAAATGTACATGAATAATAAACAATATATTAATCCTTTTGAAAAAGAAATTTTAGAATGGATGAATATTAATAATTATAAATTAATAGATATAGAATATGATGCAAATTGCATCTTTATGAAAAATGATTAGTATTTTTGGCTCTACAGGTTTTATTGGTAAAAAATGGATGGAATTATATCCAGAAGAGTCTTTTCCAGAAGATAGATCTTCAGTTAAATCAAAATATAAAGAAATTCTATACTTTAGAGGAACAAACTCAAATTATTCTGTTTTTAAAGATCCAACATTGGAAATAAAAACAAATTTATTACTATTAACAGAAATGTTTTCTAATTTGACTAAAGATAATACTTTTAATCTTATATCTTCTTGGTTTGTATATGGCAAAAATAATCTTATTACAAATTCAGAAAATGATTATTGTAATCCAAAAGGTTTTTACTCTGTCGCAAAATATGCTCAAGAACAATTTTTAGAATCTTATTGTCAAACTTTTGATATAAATTATAGAATATTAAGATTATGTAATGTTATCGGAAAAGATGCTGGAGCTAATTCTCAAAAAAATGCAACAGAATATTTAATTGAAAAACTTAAAAGAAATGAGGATGTTAATGTATATAAAGGAGATAACTATAGAAATTTTCTTTTTGTAGAAGATGTTTGTAGAGCTATAAAATTAGTTTTAGATAAAGGTGAAAAACATCAGATTTATAATATTGGTAATACAGAAAGCGTAAAATTAATAGATATTATTTATTATTGTAAAAAAATATTAAATTCTGAAAGTAAAATTAACTTTATAGATCCTCCACTTTTTCATCAACAAGTTCAAGCTAAAGATTTCCACATGAATATAAATAAATTATACAGCTTAGGTTTTAAACCTAAATATTCTCTAGAAGACACATTAAAAATATTGTGCAAATAAAATGGCTAATGGAATTTATAAAATAACAGAAGAATTTGAACAAGCCTTATCAAGGTATACTGGTGCACCTCATGTTATAACAGTAGATAATGCCAGCAATGCTCTATTTTTATCTTTAGTCTATGAAAATGTAAAAGGACAAGTAATAGATATCCCAGCTAGAACTTATCCATCTGTTCCTTGTGAAATTATACATGCTGGAGCAAAAGTTAATTTTATACCAGTAAATAGTAATAAAATAAAAGGCGCATACCAATTAAAACCTACAAAAATTTGGGATAGCGCTTTAAGATTTACTTCAAATATGTATTTACCTAATAGCCATATGTGCATTTCTTTTACTGGTCCATATAAACACTTTAAACTTAGTAAAGGAGGCGCAATTCTAACTGATGATTATAAAGCCTATCTTTGGTTTAAAAGAGCTAGGTATAGTGGTAGAAGAGAATGTTCATATCATGATGATAATTTTGATATGCTTGGTTGGAATTTCTATATGATGCCAGAACTAGCTGCTAGAGGATTGCTTTTAATGAATCAATTTTATAATACAGATGGAACGCCTAAACATAATGAAGACTTAGAATTGCCTTATCCAGATCTATCAAAATTTGAGATATATAAAAAATAATTTAAAATGCAAAATACAATTTTAATTTTTGGGACAGGAGGATTGTGCAAGCAGATATTAAATAATCCTATTATTCTAAAAGAAGATTTTTATTTGTATAATGATAATAATATATATGAAGAATTTTTTAAAAATTTTAAAATAGCTGATCAAATTTCTGAAAAATTTACTCATTTTATCTTAGCCGTATCTGGACCAAAAAATAGAAAAGATATAAGTAAAAAGTTATACGAAAAGGGTTTGGGAGATTATCAATATATTGATTCATTCTTATCAAAAGATGTTGATCTCGGAAATAATATTATCATATTAAAAAATGTTTTCATTGAACCAATGGTCAAGATTGGATCTGGTTCACTAATTAATGTAGGAGCACAACTTCATCATGATGTAAAAATTGGAGAATACTGTGAAATTAGCCCGATGTGTTGCTTACTGGGTAATGTAAATATTGGTGATAATACTTTTATAGGAGCAAATAGTACGATTTTACCAAAAATAAAAATTGGTAATAATTGTTTAATTGGTGCTGGTAGTGTTGTTACAGAAGATATACCCGATAATCAAGTTTGGTTTGGAAATCCAGCTAGGTTTAAATATAATAATATATGATACATATATTCTATAGAGCCACAAGTTATCCAGAGGTAGGAAATAAATGTAGACCAAATTATTTTTCATTAGAGAAATGTTTTAAAAATTTTTTAGATACTTTAAATTTTAATAAAGCGAAATTGACGGTAGTTTTTGATGGATCTATTGAAAATAGTTTTATTCTAAAATATAAAGAGAAATATAAATTTGATATTCATTTAATTAATGCCGGGACAGATTTTAAGTCAAATACTATGACTTTTCAATATATTAAAGAACAAAAATTAGCAGATAATGATATAATTTATATCTTAGAACAAGATTATCTTCATTTACCTTGGATTGACGCAGTAGAATTCTTATATCAAACAAATCCAAATTATAATATAAATAATTCTTATATATCTTTATATGACCACGCCGATAAATATACAAGAAACAATCCAGAGATGAAGAACACAGAATGGGGTATGTATCATGATTTAAAATCACAGATCTATTTTACTCCTTATAGATATCTTAGAACCGTACCTAATACTTGTGGTTCTTTTATATTAAGCAAACAACTTTTTGACAAAGACTATGAAATTCATATTTCTGGCAAAGCGGATAACACAAGATTTCATATTTTAACCCAAGAACCTTATAATCGAATAGTTTTAAGTTTTATGCCGGGATTTTCTACTCATATGCATACACATTTTCTATCGCCATTTGCAGATTGGGAAGAAGTGAACAAACAAACAATTTTACTACCATGAATATTTTAGTAACAGGAGGATTAGGTTTCATAGGATCTAATTTTATTAGAACCATAATTAATAAAAATGAAATATCTTCTATAATAAATATAGATTGTCCTAGCAAATTAAGTACTGCGGCCAATAAAAATAATTCTAAAGATTTCGAGAATAATTCAAAATATTATTTTTACGATTTTTGGTTAGATTGCCTTGACGATAACTATTTTTTTGAAAAATTTATTGAAATTTTAAAAGAACATAATATATCACATATAATACATTTTGCTGCAGAAACTCATGTTGATAATTCCATATTAAATCCTAGAAATTTTTTGAAATCAAATATAATTGCGACATTCAATCTTTTAGAAATATGCAAACAAAAAAATTTAAGAGTTCATTTAATTTCTACAGATGAAGTATATGGTAGTTTAGGATATGAAGGAAAATTTTCAGAAACCTCTTGTTATGCACCAAATTCACCTTATTCTGCATCAAAAGCTTCCGCAGATATGTTGGCTAGAGCTTATTATCATACATTTAAAGTTCCTATAACAATATCTAATTGCTCTAATAACTATGGCCCATATCAACATAATGAAAAATTCATACCTGTAGTCATAAATTCAATATTAAATAATCAAAAAATACCTGTTTATGGTACAGGAAAAAATATTAGAGACTGGATTTATGTAGTAGATCATTGCGAAGCTGTATTTGAGATTGTTAAAAATGGAAAGATTGGCGAGACATATAATATCGGTGGAGATTGCGAGAAAACTAATCTAGAAATTATATCTAATATCTGTAAAATATTACAAGTTAATCCAGAAGACTACATTAAATTTGTAGAAGATAGAAAAGGTCATGATTTTAGATACGCTATAGATAATACCAAGATTAATAAAGAATTGAATTGGTATCCTAAAACTGATTTTTTACATGGTTTGGAAAAAACTATAGAATTTTATAAAAATAAATATTAATATTATATAATGAAAAAAGTTATTATTACCGGTGTTACAGGTCAAGATGGATCTTATATGGTAGATTATATCCTAAACAACACAGATTATCTTGTTTATGGAGTCAGAAGAAGAAGCTCTAATCCTAATCTAGAGAATATACAACATAACTTAAATAATGAAAGATTTAAATTTATAATAGGAGATTTATCTGATAGTAATTCTATAGATGAAATTGTAAAAGACATAAAACCAGATTATTTTATTAATTTTGCAGCACAATCTTTCGTTGGAAGTAGCTGGCAAATTCCTTTGCAAACTTTTGATGCAACCGCACTTGGTGTCCTTAGGTGTCTAGAAGCTATAAGAAAATATGCTCCTAATTGTAGATTTTATTCAGCGGGTTCTAGCGAAGAAATGGGCGATGTTTTATATAGCCCTCAAGACTTAAAACATCCTATTCGTCCTAGAAGTCCTTATGGTGCAGCCAAAGCAGCTGCAAGACACATCACTAAAGTCTATAGAGATTCATATAATCTTTTCGCAATTCATTCTATCCTTTATAATCATGAAAGCGAAAGAAGAGGTGAAGAATTTGTTACAAGAAAAATTACAAAAAATGTTGCAAGAATTTATCATGCAATTAAAAATAACCATGAATTTCTACCATTAGAACTTGGTAATCTTGACGCAAAAAGAGATTGGAGTTACGCGCAGGATTTTATCGAAGGTATCTGGCTTATGATGAATCAAGATAAACCTAAAGAATTCATTCTATCATCTAATGAAACTCATTCTATTAGAGAATTTGCAGAAAAAGCATTTGCATATGCTGGAATAAATGGTCATTGGATTGGCGAAAAGCACAATGAAAAATTTATTGCAAATATAAATAATAAAGATCTGGAAATTATTAGAATTAATCCAAAATTTTATAGACCAGCGGAAGTAGATTTGCTTCTTGGTGATTCTACAGAAGCAAGAAATGAATTAGGGTGGAAGCCAAAGATTTCATTTGACAATCTTATTGAAAAGATGGTAAAGTCAGATATTGAAAACCATCAATCATAAACTTTGCCAATTAATAGTTAAAAAATATGTAAAAGGCCAAGTAAATTGGCCAAGAGAGATTAAAATAGCACAAAAACTAGTAAAAAAGTTTAATTCATTTGATTTTTGGGATAATCTTCAAGAATTAGGAAGTCCGCCTCCATCACTTGCTTGGTTTCTAAAAGCAGAAGGTAAAGCTTTCCTTTTAAAGGAATACGAAGCATTTAATTTAAATTTAAATCAAAATATAATTCAATTAGAAGAAAATAAAATAGAAGAAGATAAAAACATTTGCAAAAAACCTAAAACTTTGCTAGAATTTATAAGATATGGGAAGAAAACCTAAAGAAGAAATCGTTGAATTATCTGGTCCAAGTGCATCAGATAGACTATTATCATTTTTAAAAGATAATAAAGAAGATCATTATAATTTTGAAGATGAAATTTATTATAAAGTTTCTACTGGCAGCTTGAATTTAGATATTGCTACTGGAGGTGGACTTTGTCCCGGTCTTCACAGATTTATTGGAATGAATGAAGGCGGCAAAACGTCAGAAGCACTAGAAGTCACAAAGAATTTTCTTAAAACAGTAGAAAACTCTAGAGCTTTGCTTTTTAAAGCTGAAGGAAGATTGAGCAAAGAAATTAAAGAGCGATCTGGCATTAAGTTCGTAACAGATCCTAAAGAATGGGTTGATGGAACTTGTTTTGTATTTGAATGTAATATTTTTGAAACAGTCTCAGAATTAATGAAAGATCTTATTCAATCTAATGATGAAAATAAGAGATATATGTTTATTCTTGATTCAGTTGATGGATTGATGACCAAAGGTGACGCTCAAAAGAGCATGACAGAAGCAACCAAAGTCGCAGGAGGAGCAGTTATTTCATCAATGTTAATGAAAAAGATTTCTCTTGCGCTTTCTAAGCGTGGCCATATGGCTATTTTTATAAGTCAAGTGCGATCTGATATTAAACTTGATCCTTATGCCGCGAACAAAGATATTCGCCAAACTACTGCTACTGGCGGAAATGCATTATTGCATTTTGCTAATTGGATTCTTGAATTTGAACCAAAGTTTAATAAAGATTTAATTCTAGAAAAACCAAATGATAAATATGATCCAATTAAGAATAAAATTATTGGTCATAATGTTAAAATTGTAATTAAAAAATCCACAAATGAATCAACAAATTCCAAGGTTCAATATCCAATTAAATATGGCCGTAAAGATGGCTCTTCTGTTTGGAGAGAATATGAAGTCATTGACCAAATTCTTTCTTGGGAATTTGCAACAGCAAAGGGTGCATGGGTGACATTTTCAGATGAGATGATAGATGAATTGAAGAAATCTAATATTGAACTTAAAAAACAACATCAGGGCATAGATAATCTAAGACTATATCTTGAAGAAAATAAAGAAATTACAAATTATTTTTACGATAAATTTTTAAAAACTTTGGTATGATTAAAGATAGAAATGAATTAATTAGGTTCTATAATCCAAAAGGAATTGGAATAGAGATTGGCGTATTAAGAGGAGATTTTTCAGAATTTATTTTAGAAAATTGTAAAGATCTTCAGCTTTATTTATTAGATTGCTGGACATCGCAAAATAATCAGATATACAAAGACGTAAATAATGTAGAAGAATATCAACACTATTTAAATTTTTTTTACACTTTAGTTAATTTAAAAAAACATTTTAAAAGATGTAAAATTATCAAAGAGTTTTCTGATATTGCAGTTAATTTTTTTCCAAATAATTTTTTTGATTTTATTTATATAGATACAAATCATTCTGCTGAAGCGGTATTTGAAGATTTAAATATTTGGTATCCAAAATTAAAAAGCGGAGGATTATTTGCTGGAGATGATTATGTACCAACGTGTGGAGTAATAAATGCGGTTGATAAATTTGCAGAAAAATATAATATAAAAATATTAAATACAGGCGAACATAGCAACTGGTATTTTATTAAACCATGAGATTATTAAATATTAACGGCAAGCTCGTTAATAAAAATGTAAGAAAAAATCTTATAAATTGGGAAGGTAAAAGTCGCAGTAAATTACAATTTAAATTCAAACAATTCTTTTATCCTTATTGGAAAAATCATATTGTTTATGAAGAATTTCCAGTTTATGGAACGATGCTTAAAGTTGACATATTAAATGCAACGAAAAAGATTGCAGTTGAGATACAAGGCGATCAACATGAATCATTTAATAAATTTTTTCATGATAACTCTAGATTAAAATATTTAAATAGTATAAAAAGAGATGTTAAAAAAGAAAAATGGTTAGAATTAAATGGATTTAAATTCTTGGAATTGTATGAAAATGACTTAAAAAATTTGTCACCACAATATATAGAAGAAAAATGCGGAATTCTTATTATTTAAGTGTAAAAAATGGTAGTGACTAATAAGAAAAAATTTAATTTTCCAGAATCTTTGTTAAAGCAAATTGACGAATGCAGTTTTGGCGGATATATTTTATTTAACTTTTCAAGTAAAGGTGAACCTCAAGTTTTCACAAAATTTGATAATCAAATAAATGCTATGGCTCTTTTATATTATGTAAATACTTGGAGTCAAAGTATAGATCAACTCAATTTAGAAGCTACCACAGATTTAATTGCAAGAAAAAGTTCAGAAGATGACGATTTAGATTCTCCAGAAGAAGAAAATTAAAACACTTGACTTTTAATTTTTACTTTGGTATCATGTATTACTGAATGATATATTCATTACAAGTAGAAAGACACGTATTAAGCGGGCTTTTAAAGCATCAAGATTTGTTTGCTGATATTGATGTATTTTTAACCGAGAACGATTTTTATAATGACGTTCATTCGTCAATATATACTGTATTTAAAAATATTAAACATAAAGGCGAAAATGTAGATAAGATTCTATTAGCTGAAAAGATCAAGAATCTAGGTATATCATTTAAAGATGAAATTAATATTTTTGACTATATTGATAATTTAAGCTTTTCACAGATCACAGAAGAAGCTACTT
>Ga0214917_10002383_pt1 | contig 22900 bp, 28 predicted proteins | sample LL_1208_BB_MetaG_FD_177983 | JGI IMG/M metagenome (GOLD analysis project Ga0214917, IMG submission 177983) | Freshwater microbial communities from Lake Lanier, Atlanta, Georgia, United States - LL_1208_BB | ecosystem: Environmental > Aquatic > Freshwater > Lake | place: USA: Georgia | collected...
ACTTTTGAATCTAATTTTAGTTTCTTAGTAAATTCCATTCATAAACTTAAAACTGGTGGTATATTTGTTATTGAAGATATTTTGAATCATGATGTTGAAAGATTTTTACCAATACTTGAAAATATTAAACAAGAGTTTTCTTTACAACATATAGAATTAATCAGACTCCCTTTTGCACCAAATCAAATAGACAATAATATTATTGTAATTATCAAATGAATAATATTTATCTGTTAACTTTTTATACAGAAGGTGGTGGAGCAGACAGGGGGTATGAATTAAAAAACATAACATCTGCTGTCAAAGAAAAACTATCCTCATATTTTACTGATATATTTACTTTTAATAAACAACAATTAAAAGAATTACCAAATAGTCAAGATGTCTGTAATGAATATGAAGAAGCACTGGACATGAATCCAAATGCTAATTATATTGGCTATTTTGATTTTAAAGGTTTCTTGATTAGTCATCTTCTAAAACAGATTCCTGAGAATTCTATTTTAATTTATCATGATAGTAATTTTGAAAAAAATGCCCAGTATTGGGAATCTGATTGGCCCAATATCAACAACTTATGTGAAACAGTTTTACAGCATAATGAAAGTGATATTTTTTGTCAATTTGAGAGAGACAATGTTTTAGTTAAAGAATATGTTAAAACATACACAATTGATACTCTTATAACAAATCCAGTAGAGAATAATTTAATTAAAAATTGTTATCTGATCAATGCTGCAAGAATTATTTTAAGAAATACTCCATTTAGCCGTCAGTTTATCAAAGAGTATTCTGATCTGTGTTCTGATAAGACTTTGCTCTCAAAGAATCCCAACCCTAATCCTGACCCATCATTTAAATGGTCATGCGGCGATCAAGATGTTTTAAACTGCCTCATATATAAATATGTCTTGGATGGTAAACTAAAACCAACTTTTCCCATATTTTCATTCTTATATAGAATATTGAGATTTGAAAATAGACCTTTTAATTGGATTGGTCAAAACTGGAATCCTCATCCAACAGGCGCAAGCACTCTCAGTAATTCAGTATTAATAGATTATTTGAAAAGGAAGTTCTCATGCTAATAGGAAGTAATCATGTTTTTCCACAAAGTCAAACAGAGGTCATGGATATCTCGGACCCCTTGAATCTTCACAAGATCTATATACAAAATATTCAGACTCAAGGTAAACACCTATATGATTGCTATTTGAGTTTTGATCCTGTATCAAAAAATCTCAGATTTATTTCTTCTTATTTTTGTGAAGGTATTAAAAAAGGTTTAATTCCACGAATTTCTCAACAATGTAGACATGGTGAGGATGGATGGTGGAGAGAAAAAACTGGTGAGAGTTGGTATCCTTGGTTATGGACTAGATATTTTACTAATAACACATGTAATGAAGCATCGTGGAATAATCTGTTTAAAGACATAAAAGATATTATTGATTTACCACCAGATATTCAGCAAGCAGAGGGACAGTTATCTGAGTTCTATCTATATTTAGCTTGCTTAGATCATACATTTAGATTGAATGAAGAATTTGAAAAACAACTTAAGAACACAGTATTAAATTATACATGGCCGTCTAATCCTGTTTGTGGATTACAAATTAGAAGAGGAGAGATGGTTCCTCAAGATGGTAGTGTGAATAAATCGTGGAATGGCCGACCAATTTTTACTATCGACGATTATATCAAAGGTCTAGATATAGTCTGCGAAAAACTAGGGACTAATGATGTTTTTGTTTCTACAGATTCTCTAGAGACAATAGACTATTTAAATAATAAGTATTCTCAATATAATTTTATCTCTAATTTATATGATAGAAATTTATTTATTAGATATGATGGAGATGCTTCCACAGTGCATTTGTCAATTGATTTACAATCTAATCAACATTTAATTCAGCATTATACAGAATCTTGTGTTGCTGATCTTATATGTTTAGCAAAATGTCAGGGGTATGTTGGTGGTATGAAACATTCTGAATATGGAGTTACTGGTTGGTTTTTACAAATGACAAAACAGAAAAAAATTACCCCTTATTATAATGTTGAAGGCGATTTTAATTTACAAGATAAACCTGTAGGATTATTTTTACTATGAAAACAGCTGTTTGTTTATATGGTCAACCGAGAAATTTTCATAATAATTGGCCATATCTTAAAAATCATGTGATAGATAATAATGGTGCGGATATATTCTTTCACTCTTGGTTTCATGAAAATGATTTGGTGGTGAGTGGTTCTACAATGGCTGGTAAATTTTTACATCCTAATCTAAGAGCTGATTTACCCAATATTATTAATCCAAAAAGTTTTATTATTGAATCTCAAAAACCATTCCATGAAAAAATGGTTACATTAACTGATAATCAAATAGATGCTTGTCATCCTAATTTATATGGAAATCCAGATAAAACAGCATTTATTAAGAATATAACTAAAACACAATATAGTATGATGTATAGTATTCATCAGTCTGTGATGCTAAAAGAATTATATGCTCAAAAAAATCAATTTGAATATGATTGCGTTATTATTTCAAGATTTGATACCTCACCTAAATTAGCAGTAAACCTATCAGACATTAATCTGAATAATATCACGACATGCTATGGTCCATTACCTAGAGGAGAAATTAATGATTGGTTTATTATATGTAATAATAAACACAGTAATATACTAGGTAGTTTATTCTTTTTACTAGACTATCATAGAGATAATATTATTGCAAATGATAGCATGTGGGTATCAGAAGCATATATTAGAGAACAGGTTAAATTATTTAATATTAATGTAGATTTTAAAAATTATAATATTACTTTCTAATGAAAATTGCATTCTCCTTATCTGGACAACCATATTCAACACCAGAATGTTTATCTACATTCATAGATAATATATATTCATCAACACTCTGTGATGTTTTTTGTCATTTTTGGTATGATGAGTCTTATCTAAATAGATGTTATAAAATGCACTATAATATGAAATTGCAACAAAATAATATATCACAAAAATTTCAAAGCATATTTACTACTTTTGAAAAAAATCATAGTTATGATTTATCTTTGACAGAAAGATTTGATACTAACACATGGCAAAATATGTCATTAAATTATCATAGAATGATGACTCCTATTGTTTTGTATGGATATTTATCTCAAACAGAATCTATTAATAAGTCATGTTATAATATTTCAAATGATTATGATATAATAATTAAAAGTAGACCAGATCTTATTTATACTAAAAATATTGGTCAAATTATCTCACAGTTAGATTTTACTGAAAATACTATCTATTTTCAAGATTCTATGCAGGGAGGTCATTTGTATGCTGGTGAATTTAGTCATAATATTTGTGATTGGTTTTATGTTGGTCGTAGTGATATAATTAAACGCTTTACATTTGAATTACATAATCAAGTACCTCATAAGTTTAGAAATGGTATCAAACATATGAGAGATTACAATCATCAGTTGTGTGAGGAAAATAATATCAAAATTCAGTTAGTGGATTTCGGCGCTTTTATACACAAACAGACTCCACTTTTTGACACTAAATACAAAAATGATATTAGTCTTTATTTGAATGATTTTGATTTTGATAAGAGTTATCCAAGAACACCAGAACTTTGGCCATACTGGATAGAATATGTGGATTTTGTTCACTTTAAAAATCTTACATAATCGCTAGTTGGTGGTATGAAATTTTCCATCCTCAACTATTATACTTTAGAGTTCAATATAAAAAGGGAGAATCATGTCTTATAATATAGGTTTCGTCGGTCTTGGTAAATTAGGTCTGCCAGTTGCTCTTGCAATAGAGTCTAAGGGCCATAATGTTTGCGGATATGATATTAATCCAGCAGTTAAGACATATATTGATAACAAATCTATCCCTTACAAAGAACTTTATGTAGATGAACTATTACCACAATCTCAAATTAAATTTACTGAAATAGATGATGTGGTCCAACAAAGCGATATCATATTCGTGCCTGTGCAAACTCCTCATGATCCTCTTTATGAAGGATGTACTCCGCTACCAGCTACTCGCGTAGATTTTAACTATGATGCTCTGGTCAGTGCTATAAAAAATCTTTCAGAGTCTGTTGATAGAAATGGTCAAGAAAAAATAGTTGTTATAATATCAACAGTTCTTCCGGGAACTATTGAAAAATATATCAAACCAGTTTTATCAAATAAGATTAAATTATGTTATAATCCATTCTTTATTGCTATGGGAACAACTATTAAAGATTTTCTTAATCCAGAGTTTGTATTGTTTGGAGTAGACGATCCTGACGCTGCAAATTATGTTGAGGATTTTTATTCAACACTACATTCTCAAAAAGTTTTCAGAACAACTATTAAAAATGCTGAATTAATTAAAGTGGCATACAATACATTTATTGGTATGAAAATAGTTTATGCTAATACTATCATGGAAATTTGTCATAAAATAGGTGCAGACTGTGATGCTGTTATTGATGCTATTAGTTTAGCAGATGAGCGGCTGATTTCTCCCAAGTATCTGCGTGGTGGCATGGGTGATGGTGGTGGTTGTCATCCAAGAGATAATATTGCTATGTCATGGCTAGCAAAAATGTTAAATTTAAGTCATGACTATTTTGAAGATTTGATGCTTGCAAGAGAACATCAAACAGAATGGCTGGCCTTCCTATGCTCTGAACCACAACGACCAATTTATATTCTCGGTAAGTCATTTAAGCCAGAGACTAATATTCAAACTGGTAGTCCATCGATTTTATTATTTAATATATTATATAGTCGTGGATTTAATGTTGATATTTTTGATCCCCATACAGATGGATTAGAAAAATTCAATGAAAAATTTAATAAGATAGAGGGCAATTCTGTTATATTTTTAGGTACTATGCACGAACACTTCAAAGAATTAAAATACCCAGATGGAAGCATTGTTATTGATCCATTTAGATACCTTTCACATCAAGACAATATTCAACTAATACAAATAGGTGGAAAAAAATGAAAATCTGCCTAATTGGTCCAGGTATTATGACTATACCCCCAGATAATTGGGGTGCTGTAGAAAGTCTAATTTGGGATTATTATCAATATCTTAATAAGATAGGTATTGAGACAGATATAATTAATAATCCTAATCTAGTGGAGGTTGCTGATCAAGTTAATAATACAGACTATGATTTTATACATCTTCATTATGATAATCATGCAGAAACTTTGAGTAGGCTAATTAAAAAACCTTTTACTACAACAACTCACTATGGATATGTTAAAGAACATTATCCTAATTATGGTAGGTGGGGTCATATTTTTAATGGTGTACTAAAAAGTCCATCAATGATAGCATTATCAAATGAAATTGCACAAGTATTCAAAAATGCAGACTATAATAAATCTATTAAAGTTTTAAGGAATGGAGCAAGAACATCGGAGTTCTCTTTTAATAGCAATCCTTCCAAATTTGGAATCTGTCTTGGTAAAATCGAACCACGCAAAAGACAAAGAGATTTAGCAAATGTTTGTGGTGATATGTGCAATATAGATTTCTTTGGTCCTGTTATAGATCCAACATTTAGAAATAATGGTAATTGTATTTATAGAGGTATATGGTCTAAGAAAGATTTGTATGAAAATTTAAGCAATTATAAATGTTTAATATTATTGAGTGATGGAGAAGCGGCGCCGCTAGTAGTTCCAGAAGCACTATCAGCAGGATTAAGCCTAGTAATTTCTGAAACGGCAGCAGCAAATTTGGACCTTAGTTTACCATTTATTCATGTGGTGCCCAATGGTAAATTTGACCATGATTTAATTTCAATCATTAATTATGCTATTGGCAATAATTTCAAGTATAGAAATGAAATTAGAGAATATGCTTCTAATTATTTTGATTGGACAGTGATCTGCAAGGATTATACTAAAATTATAGAAGAGTTAATAAATGAGAATAGCATTTCTAACAATAGCAACTAATAAATACACACATTTTGCTCAAGATTTATATAACAGCATCAATATTTATAGAAATAACTATCCTATAGACTTGATTTGTTTTACTAATAAAACAGACTTATTTAATCAGTCTGGATCTACTAAATTACAGACTATAGAAACCACCCATGTTCCATTTCCAATGATTTCTTTGTTAAGATATCATTATTATGCATCACAAGAAAAATTATTATCTTGGTATGACTATATATATCATATAGATTGTGATATGTTGTTAAAAGACGATCTATCAGATGAATTTTTAGATGAAAGAGTGTGTGTTATTCATCCAGGATATACTAGTCCACAATATCCAGTTGAACAATTTCCATATGACAGAAATCAAAATAGTGAAGCATTTATTCCATATGGATATGGTCAAAGATATTATCAAAATTGTTTTCAGGGTGGATCATCAAAAGAATTCTTAACCATGTGTAAAACATTACAAGTACGAATAGAGCAAGATTTGAGAAAAAATTATGTTGCTCTTTGGCATGATGAGAGTTATATGAATAGATATATGGCTGAAAATCCACCAACAAAAGAATTACCTCCAACATACGCCCAACCAGAAAATTGGCCTAGTTTCGGATCAACTAAAATTTTACATAGAGATAAAAATCACACAGAAATAAGAAGTATATGATAAATAAAATTAGTTTTTGTATTGCAACAAATGGTAAAAAACAAGTTATTACTCATATTTGTGTTACTAGTATAGCTAATACTTGTAAAAAAGCAAATATTGATTTTGAAATCATAATTTGTGGAGATTGTGGTTCTCTACAATATTTAGCAAAACATAACGCGTTTATTAAATGTGTAGACCATGCTCAAGAGGCTCAAACAGGACAATTAGCTAAACTAAGAAACTTAGCCGCTGAACATACAGATGGCGATATAATAGTATTTTTAGATGATGATATTATTTTTAATGGAGATTGGGCTTCGGAACTTATTAATTATTCAAATCATACCTCTTGGGATATTTTAGGTAATAGAATTTTAATGCCTAATCATGATAGATATTGGGATAGAGCAGTAATGAGGAAAAATAGTTTACATCATATGGTAAATTATGATTATCCAGATACAGATCCTGAATTGTATCAAACAGGATGTTTTTGGATAGTCTCAAGACAATTATTTAATCAATATAAATGGGATAGTAATATTGGCTATTATGCTTCACATCATGGTGGTATTAATGAGGATATAGAATATTCTCAAAGATTAGCTTCATATGGTTATAAGTTTATGTTTAATAAAAAGGGTTTAATTTGGCATTGGGATGAATCATATAGAGAGTTTAAATATCCAAATGATGTTAGTGTCTGTGAAAGAATAAAAGATCCACCACCAATGTCATATGAAAAAGATTTCCTATCACTACTTGCTGAGTTGGGTGTTTCATTCACAGTTGATAAAAATTAAACTTGACCAACCCTGATGTTTGCTATATAATAAATAAGAAAACAATGTTAAAAATCTTCTTTATTATTGCTATCGTTTTTGGATTTTTTAATGGTCTATACGAAATATATAGAGTTAAAAATAATCCATCTCTAGGCATTACGCCTTCTAAGAATTTATTCACATTTCTTTTTGTTGATCGTTACTGATTATGAATAGATTAAAAAATCAACGAGTTTATTTGGCTGGTGCTATGGATAGGGTAGCAGATAGAGGTGCTACTTGGAGAGATAATATTACTCCATTCTTAGAAAGCTTAGGAGTAGTGGTTTTTAATCCCATCAGCAAACCTTCTGAAACAGGATTAGAAGATCAAGATGCTCATTCTATAAAAAAGAAACTTAAAGAAAAATGTCAATATGATGAATTATCTTTAATGATGAAAAATATAAGAGCTGTTGATCTTAGACTAGTAGATATTAGTGATTTTGTAATAGTTAATCTTGATTTAAATGTTCATCCATGCGGAACACTAGAAGAAATTTTTTGGGCTAATCGTCAAAAGAAACCCATATTAATTCATATGGTTCAAGGCAAACAACAAACACCAGACTGGTTATTTGGCACAATTCCTCATCAAATGATTTTTTCTAATTGGGAAGAAATTAAAGCATATTTATCATATATTAATTTGTCAGAAAATATAGATAATCATAAAAGATGGTATTTTTTTGATATATGAAATTTCCAATTGAAGACGAATTTATCGAGGCTTATAAACAAAAAATAAATGAGGGCAATTCATTTATTAAAGATAAAAATATATGTATTACAGGATTGGCTAGAAATATAGAGCCAGTACTACATAATAGTTTAGATCATTTATCTGAAATTTGTTCATTATTTAATAATTGTAATGTTGTAATTTTTGAAAATGATTCTGCTGATAATACAAAAAATATATTACAATCTTGGCAACGACCAAATTATTATTTAATATCAGAAACTCTCAATGCCACTCATCCAATAGGTATTTCTAAATCTAAATTAAGAACTCAAGCATTAGCCAATTATAGAAATCTTTGTAAAAATTATATAATTAATAATATTACAACAAAGTTAGACTATATAATAGTTATTGATTTGGATTTTAGAGGTATAGATATTAATGGTGTTTTAAATAGTTTTGGTTGGTTATCATCATCAAATATTGATGCTATGGTAGGAATAGCATACATGCTATTAAAAGATGAATTCAATAAAGTAACAATATTGAATTATGATTCTTGGGCATTTAGACATACTTGGTGGAATGATTATCAAGAACAAATGCCATGGTTTTCAAAATGGTGTCCATTTATAGGATCACAACCAATTAAGGTTAATAGTGCTTTTGGAGGAATAGGCATTTATAGTGCAGATAAATATTTATCCTGTGACTATGAAGGGTACGATTGCGAACATGTTTGTCTGCATAAAAATTTATATAATAAATATCCAAATTTTAATTTATCACTTAATCCATCCCAACTCTTTATCATTTAATCATGCAAAAAATTATTAATGAAATTAAACTAGATTTTGACGATGTGCTTATAAGACCCAAAAGATCAACTCTTAAAAGTCGATCAGAGGTTTGTATAGCTAGAATTTTTAATTTTAAATATTCTCCTAGAGAATTGATATCGGTACCAATAATGGTTGCTAATATGGATACTGTTGGTACTTTAGAAATGGGCAAGATATTAGCAAAAAATCAAGCGATCACCTGTCTACATAAACATTATAGTCCTGCTCATTATGTCAGTTTATATACTGATCCGAATATAGTTAATAAAAATTTAATATTTTATTCTGTTGGTACTGGTCATAAAGATATTGAAAAAATGACAGAAGTTTTTAATAAGATAAGACAAGTTAATGGACAATTACCCAATATTTGTGTTGATGTTGCTAACGGATATACTGAGCAATTTGTTAAAACAGTTAGTCATATTCGTAAACTTTACGAAGAAGTAATTATAATGGCAGGAAATGTTGTTACTCCTGAAATGACAGAAGAATTGATTATTCATGGTAAAGTCGATATAGTCAAGGTTGGTATAGGTTCGGGCAGTGTTTGTACCACTCGTTTAAAAACTGGCGTAGGATACCCACAATTGAGTGCTGTGATGGAATGTGCTGATGCTGCTCATGGTCTTGGTGGTCATATTTGTTCTGATGGTGGCTGCAAAGTAGTTGGTGATGTTTGTAAAGCATTTGGTGCTAATGCTGATTTTGTAATGTTAGGTAGTATGTTTGCTGGATGTGATGAGTGTGAAGGAGAATGGGAATATGAATATAAATGCGTCATTAAACAGTCCAATGAGATTGATAAATATAAGCAAATTAATTGGTGGCAACCTAATGATCCAGGAACCTCTACTGAAAAACGCAAAATTGCACTTAAATATTATGGTATGAGTAGCAAAGACGCTATGGATAAACATCATAATGGAGTAGCAAAATATAGAACAGCAGAAGGAAAATCTGTTATTGTTCCATATAAAGGTCCAGCAGAAGATACTTTACTAGATATTTATGGTGGTATACGTAGTTCATGCACTTATATTGGTGCTAATAAAATTAAAGATTTTGGTAAAAAAACAACATTTATTCAAGTCAATAATACTCATAATAGGAAATATGAATGAAAAATCTTAATTTAAATTGTCCAATAGGTGGTACTGGCTATGGTATTACCTCATTAAATATTTTTAAATCATTAACTAATTTAGGATTAAATGTTTCTCTATTTCCTATTGGAAATAATATGGAACTAAATTATGAAGAAGAGAAGGTCATAGTTGAAAATGCTTTAAAAAATGCCGTATTTTTTGACAATGATGCACCATGTTTAAAGATTTGGCATCAAAATGATCTTGCTAATAGAATTGGGAATGGGCATTTTTATGCGTTCCCATTTTTTGAAGTTGATAAATTAAATGAAAGAGAAAAACATCATTTAAATTATTGTGATTATATATTTGTTGCTTCAGAATGGGGCAAAAAGGTATTATTAAATAATGATATAAATAAAAAGATTTATGTTGCACCTTTAGCAGTGGATCTTAATATTTTTAATATTCCTCCTAGAATTAAAATGCAAAATCCCAATTATGTATTTTTTCATATTGGTAAATGGGAATATAGAAAATCACACGATATTTTAATTAAAGCATTTGATGCTGCATTTGATCACTCTGATAATGTTGAGTTAAGATTATTGCCTCACAATCCATTTTTGAACGAAAATGAAGTTAAAGAATGGATGAGTTTAGTCAATAATGCTAAATTAGCTAATAAAATTAAAGTTTTTAATAGATTACCAACTCAATATCATTTAGCCGAATTTATTTTTCAGGGTGATTGTGGAGTATTTATCTCTAGAGCAGAAGGTTGGAATAATGAGATCTTAGAATGTATGGCTATGAATAAGCCCATAATCGCTACAGACTATTCTGCTCATACAGAATATTGTACTGAAAAGAATTCATATTTGGTGAAAATTGATGAACTTGAGATTGCTAATGATAAACGATGGTTCTTTGGAGAGGGTTCATGGGCTAAATTAGGTCAAAATCAATTTGATCAAACAGTAAATCATATGAGATATGTGTATAATAATCATATCTCGTCTAATCCAAATGGAGTAGAAAGTGCTAAAAGATTTACTTGGCACAATACGGGTTCAATTATTGCAGAAACATTATTAAGGAATAACAGTTATCATGCCAATACCAAAAAGAAAACCAAACGAAGATAAGCAAAAATATGTTTCTCGTTGCATGGGTAATCCCACAATGAAGAAAGATTATACAGATGTTAAGCAAAGAGTTGCGATCTGTCTATCAGAATCTAGACATACCAAATCAAATCTTCTTGAAGAAGTACAAGAAAATTTACTAGCATCTAATTGTAGTTGGGATGATGATTGGGATGAGTTTGTATGGGAAATTGAAGCTAATGAAATTTATGATGAAGACAGCCATATCATTGCAGAAGAAAAGAAAGGCAAAGTTTCTCTTAATAAACCATTTAGAACTCCAAAAGGACCAAAAAAATTTAGTGTTTATGTAAAAAATGATAAGGGTAATGTTGTTAAGGTTAATTTTGGTGACCCAAATATGGAAATTAAAAGAGATGATCCAGAACGTCGCAAATCTTATAGAGCACGACATCATTGCGATAATCCTGGCCCTAAATGGAAAGCAAACTACTGGTCTTGCAAAATGTGGTCAACTACAAACGTATCAGATTTAACATAGGAGATTAATTATGAGTGATAAGCAAACCATTAAAGAGCTTTTAGTAGAACAAGATATCAAAAGTAAGGCTCAACAAATACAAGGCTATACTTCACAAACAGTGATTGATCTTTTAAAGAAATCTTTGAATATACATTGGCAGCAGACCACAGCGCTAACTGCCCAAGCCGAACATCTTCAAAGATGGGGTTATAAAAAATTAGCAGCAATTATTAAGGCAGATTCTATCCAAGAACAAACACACGCTGCAATTAATATTAAAAGATTAGAATTTTTTGATGCTGACTACCAACCATTAATATTAAGTCCTCCTGTCTGGAAAAGGCATGATATGGTTGCTATGATTCAGTATAATCTTGATAGTGTTCGTCAAGCATCTGCTACTGAAAGAGCCACTATTGTTGCTGCCAGAGCGGTTGGAGATGAAATTACTGCAAATATGCTTATTGAATTATTACAAGGTAGTGAAGATGGTATTGAACTTTATGAAGGATTTTTAAAGTTAATTGAAGAAATGGGAATAGATAACTTCTTAACCCTACAGGTCTGAAAATGTTTAAATCAAGATCAGAACAACTATTAGATTCTGTACAAATTAATATTCAATGTCCACAAGCGACACAAGATATTAGTCTAAATCTAGCTAATAGAAAAATTTGTGTTAATAAAGCAAATTATGGTCCTGCTAATCCAGAAGTAGATAATCCAGAATTTTGGAAACAAAAAGCAGATTTGTTTAAAGCATCTGTAGAAGAAGCAAAAACTATGAGGTGTGGAAATTGTGCTGCTTTTGTGATTAAAAATAAAATGAGAGAATGTATAGAAAAAGGTATTGCCTCAATGTCTATAGATGAGAATGATTTAGCAAAAGATATTGTTAATGAATCTGATCTTGGATATTGTGAATTATTTGATTTCAAATGTGCTGGTAGTCGAACTTGTGATGCTTGGATTACTGGTGGTCCTTTAACAGATAAGTCTTGATATGGGCTATTACCAAAATCTGTTATATAAACTTAATTTAGCTGCGACCAATACCACAATAGATGGTATCACAGCATACGACTTTACTCTCACTGAACCCGTTTCGTCTATTATAGATTTTGATTATCTAAATATTCTTGATAATCCTCCATCAAATAGTAGCAATACTACTATGAAAGAATTAAAATATTTATCTAATTTAACATCAAACTTGTCATCACAAGATTTAGAATTAATATTTCAAATTGATGATGATCCTAAATATTATTTTTATGAAATTTTAGATAAGTATAATTTAGAATTTCCAATGGAGCAATTCAAAACTACTTATAAAGTCATTAAACCAGCATTAATGAATACCAAATATTATTTTAATAGGCCAAGACCAGAGATTTTAGCCAGAATTTTTGATATTAAAATTAATATTATTAAAACACCAACAATTAATAGTCCAGCATATCCTTCTGGCCACGTGGTGTATTCATCTTTGTGTGAATGCGTATTAACTGATATGTACCCAAACTTATCGGCTCAATTTAATAAAGTAGTTGATCAAACATCTTTAGCAAGAATGATGCAGGGAGTGCATTATCCTTCGGATTGTAAAGCATCAATTATATTTAGTAAATTTATGTATAATAAAATCAAAAATAAATTAAAGGAAAGCCAATGAATAGATTTAGTGAAATTTTAAATAGTATCAATGAAACAGTTATGGCTGCTGGTCAAAGATTTGGTGGTAAAAAAAGAAGCGATCTTAAAGATAGTGATTTTCTATTCCCAGCAACAAAATCTTTTCCTATTGTAACTCCAGTAGATGTGCCAGATGCTATTAGTAATTTCGGCAGAATGAAGGGTAAGATGGATTATGGTACATTTTTACGTAAACTATATAATATGTGCAAACGTAAAGGTCCAGAGTTCGTCTCTGCTTTACCAGAAGCCAGTAAAAAGCAACTAGGTCTTAAAGAAAAAACAAGTAAAGGTTATGTTGGTAATCTTGATGATGATTTATTAACACCAACTGAAACTAATTATTTTGAATTAGATCGAGTAAATTTAGCTAATTTGAAACCGGGTGATATGGTAAAAAATATCAATCAGTTCTGCAAACATTATGGCAGCGAAGGATATGTTGATGATGTGAGCGAACTTCCAGATTTTATGGGACAAGTAGTGAGATACACTGCTAGTAATTCTGGTCCCACATGGAGCAAAGGAGATAAATTAGTTAAAACTCCCAATCAATTAGTGGTGATGCGTAAAAAGAAAACTGATGGTGATGGTACACAAGTTAATGAAATGGGTGGATATCAAGGGAATGAAGGGCCAGTAGTTGATCCTACTCTATTAATGAGTCAAGGACCAGATTTTCAAAATCAAACTCAAGAGAATGAAATAGAACCATCAATTGAAATGGATGAATATAAAGATGAATATTTTGAGATGTCAGTAGCATCAATTAAAGCAATTGCTGCACATGCTCATGGTATACTATCAGCATTAGAAGATAATGAGAAAAAAGATGCTGTGTCATCAAATTTGACAGAATCATGGTTGCAGGGTAAAATCGCTGTGACAGAAGAAAACATGAGAACCATTCATGATTTCGTCATGTTCAGTGAACCAGAAACCGATACAGAGGATAGTGAGGCAACTGTAAATCCAGTTGATCCAAAAAAAAAACAACATAAATTAAGTATTAAGGAATTACCAACTTCCAGATTTTATTATCGTAAAGATCCTATGCCAGATATTGAGGATCCACAAAATAAAGATATGGAAGATGATAATGCTCCTTATTTAGATGATTTTTCGGGTGTTTGGGCAAAAAATAAACCAGGACTATGGGATAATATAAGAAAGAAAAGGGAACGCGAAGGTAAAAAATATAGACCAGCAAAGATCGGTGAAAAGGGTCGGCCTGCGCCAGAACAATGGAACAAATTAACAAAGAAAAAAGACAATTCATAACATTTCTATCATGGCTAGAACAAAGGCTTATTTATAAGCATGGCTATGATAAGAATGATAATATAATTGTTTCAATATCCAAGTTAATTTATTTCTTACAACCAACACCTTATTTAGTAGATATTTCACAATCTGATCTAGATAAGATTATATCAAAATACTATGCCGATTTTACTCTTGATGGTTCTGATGATATAAATTTTGGATATACAGAATCTCAAAGAGAAAGATTAAGGGATGATATCAGGAATCTTGTTAGCGATGTAGTTAATAGGAATATACCAAAGGAATTTCTAATAAAGGATCATAATTAAATGCTATTACAGTTAAATGGTATTGGTAATCAAAAAATATCTTATAAAGACCATAATGATATTAAATTTGATAGTTTACAAACTTATGTATTATTAGCAAAAAAGGCCATATCAAAATTTGCTAATCAAATTTATAATGGACTATCATCTAAAATGCTCAAGGACGAGGACGCTATTGCATCAGTTGCAAATGCTATAATGATGGCAGATTGGCGATGGGATGAAAATTATCAAAATGAAAAAGGTACTAAAAAGACCAGATATTCATATAGAAATCAGTGTGCATTATGGGCGATTCAAACACATGTTTCCAAACGGTCTAAAAAATCTAAAAAATATAATAATGTATATTCGTTAGACTATATATCAGAATCAGATGATTCACTATCCGCACATAATTATACAGAAGATAATAAGATGTTGAGTCCCGAACAAATAGCTATTAATAATGAAGAAAATGAAACTTTAAAAAATCTTATTAATGCTATGTTAGACTCAGGTTGTTTAACAGATAGACAAAAAGACTATATCAAATTGTATTATTTTGAAGATTATACATTTGATAAAATTGGTAAAAAATATGGTATCACAAGAGAAGCGGTCAGACAAGGTTTAAATAAAGCTTTAGATATTATCAGGAGCAATAATGTATAATATTAATTTATATGGTGTGATATTGAGTGTGGATAATAAAAATCAAACTCATGTACTATCAACAGATAAGTCTGAGATAGTATTTCCAAAACTTGATACTGACAAAGTTAATTTATCCGATCCTCAACCATCATTTTTTACTATGTTAAAAGAGTATTTTCCTGATGGTAATGAATTAGAGTTTGGTTCTCAACTGATCAAATTACATTGTTCACTTATTAATCCACAAGATAATACATCTATAAATACTATTTATGGTTTTGTTGTTGATCATTATAAAAATACTAATAATTGTTATTGGATTCCATTTAGCTATGTTAATATAATTAATTATTCTAGTATTATTTTTGAAGTTATACAAAAATTGAAATAATGATAAATTCTCTTATTAAATTTTTTACTAAAGTAAAAAAAGAACCAATTCCAGAACAACCACCGTTTGTGGAAACTGATAATATTCTAGCATTTATTATAGATAAAAAGGGTGATACTTTTGTTAAAATTATTATTAATGATACTAATGAAATTGCTAGTTTAAAATTTGGTAATATGATTAATAATATTAATTATGGTCTATTTCAAAATAGCATATTGGATGTTTTAATCAAAGAATCAGATAATTCTGAGGATTATAAACAATTTAAAGAGAATGTTATTGTATATTGGAATATAGCAGATACCGACTATAATAAGCAGGCATCTGAAGTTATTGAAGAACCATACATATCACCATTAGCATTTTCTAAAGTTATAAATCCTAAATGAATAATTTTAAACCATTAATAATTTGGGAGAAATGGGTTGATCCATTTGGTCAAGATGGTGAAGAAACCAAGTGGACTGATTATGATAATGAAAATGAAGATATTGATGATGAAGACTATGACGATACTTTAGAATCAGAATCGCCACGACCTATTATAAATAGATCGATTAAAGTTATTCAATCACCTATGGGTTTGATACCTTATAATGAATATACTGCTCCTAGCAAATTATTTAATTTTTGGATAGGACATACAAATTTTGATATTACTCCCACTATAATTGAAATCTTAGAAAAGGCTAATGGTATAGAAATTTTAGATATTTTTAGCAGATATAGATTTAGAATTGCTATAGGAAAATGTTTTAATGATGCTGATGTGATGACAGATATTAATGATCAACTTTACAACTTTTTAGATATATAATATGGCCAATCTTAATACACTAAGTGATATTCATAATTATAATGTGGATATAGAAAATAGAGAAATATATTTACATTCTCATTTATCAGATGCCGAAGAAGAATCCGGAGTCGATTATAAATCTGCTGTAGTATTTGAGAAAAATTTAAGATATTTGAATTTATTATCTTTAGATCCTATTCTTGTTCATATGCACTTACCGGGTGGTAGTTGGGAAGATTGTTTGGGGATGTATGATGCTGTTAAAGCATCAAAAGCTAAAGTTATTATATTAGCATATGCTAAAGCAGAATCGTCTAGCGGTGTCTTATTACAATCCGCTGATCTAAGAATATTAATGCCAAATACAAATGTGCTAATACATTATGGATCTTTTACATTGGATGGTGAACATAGTAAAGCAGCTGTTAGTAGCATAAAATGGAATGAGCAAGAGTGCGAAAAGATGGTTGATATATTCACCGAAAGGTGTATGTGTAGTAGTCTTGCAAAAGATAAAAATTGGAAAAGAATGATGGCTAAAAAGCATATTGTGTCACAATTGGCCAATAAATGCGATTGGATTTTAACCGCTCAAGAAGCGGTTGATTATGGTTTTGCTGATGGTATTCTTGGTACAAAAAAATATCCCAACATTGATTATCTAAAAACAATCACCAAGAAGATCAAATAATATGTATATAGATTTTGCTTTTATTAATACGGATACTAATGAAGTAACCGTTAAAGAAGATATAAAACAAATCTTATCACTCAATTGTGTTAATAGTATAACTTTACCATATTATCTAATACGTGCAGCAAAATCTCTACTACTAGATTATAAAAATATAGACCTATCTTGTTTAATAGATTATCCACTAGGTATTTCTGATCTAAAAACCAGAGTTTTTGCCATGGATCAAGCTATAAAAATGGGTGCAAATACTATTGATATAGTTATGCCACAAAATTTAGCTACTAATAGAAAATATGATAAAATTAGAGAAGATGTTAAAAATTGTATAGATTTATCTATTGAAAATAATATTAAAATTAGATATATCCTAGAATACAGAATGTTTGACCACTCATGTTTAAAAAAATTATGTGAAATATTTGAAAACAACAATATGAGATGTGTTTTTCCATCTAGTGGATATTTTTTAGATAATTTAGCAGATAACATACTGGCCTCGGTTTTTCTGCATCAGAACTCTAAGGATCTGAACATCATATGCAGTGGCAATATTTGGTTGGACAAACATTTTGATACTATAAAGAAATCTGGCCTATTTGGCTTGCGTACCACTTCTATACACAGTCTAGCCAACTTTGTTAAATTTAATTTGAGTCATCCTAAAGAATAATGGTGTATGAATAACTAATCAAATAACCCATTACTTAAATTATGGAGCAATTAAAAAATGGCCACTTCTTCTAATAATCCAGTAAACTATACAAAACAAGCTGACGGTTCCTCAGCAGTAACCAGCACAAGCACACGAAATAATCGTGGCGTAATTGCAACAGGCGCCACAATCAGCAATTCACTTTTTACAAAATTTCAGCCAGTCAATTTCTCGGTTAGTGGCCTAGGAATTGGCACATATCCAAAAGACCATACAACATCAGATAAGGCTTTGAGCGCTGGCACATTTGCTTACAATAGTAGCGGTGTTATTGTTAAAGTAACAACCAGACTTGGTAACACAAGTAATAGCGTTATGCAAAGCGGTAGTGTTCCTCCAGGCCAAATACAAGCTATCAATCAATTCCGTTCTGGTACATATCGTTCTTACAGATATGCTGATTTTAATTCGTTGACTGGTACATTCTCAGTTTCTCCATCTGGTATTAGTGATGGCCTTGCTTATAACAGTGGTGTAAGCACAACAAATTCTGGTTCTACTGATGAAGCAGCTAATCCAAGCAGATCTATTCCAGGAGAATTCGTTTACCGTCTTGGTTCTGGCGTGATCTATGGTAACTATCCAGCAAAGAACGGTGGCTGATTCAGATTATAATTCATATATAAATAGTTTAATAATTGAGCCATCGTACCTTGGTATGTATGGCTCTTTTATTTAGGAGATCATCGTATGAGTGATACTATTATTCATTTTTGGGAAAATATTGCCACAACCAGTATTGGTATTATTATTACAATGATAGGATTTTGGGTCACCATTGGTAAAAAAATGGTCACAAGACCAGAAGTTTTGGAAATGATTAAAAGTGAGAGTCCATATAATCAGGATCGTCAATTTATTATGGAAAGATTAGCTAGTAATAAAGAAACCCAGGCCGCATTTGCATCAGCACTTCAACGCAATACAGAAGTTATGACAGAACTAAAAGTTCAAATTGCCACTTTGGGAAAAACTTTAGAAGCATTAGAAGATAGAATAGAAAGAGACTAATCATGGCTAATATTGCTATTTCAGCATTACCTAGTGGCACAGTAGTAACAGCTGATGATTTACTTCTTTATGTTGATAGTCCAAGTGGATCAGCTAGTACTAGACAAATTACAGTTAATAATTTTACCACTTCTTTACAGGATTTATTAATAGCTTCTGGAATTAATGGTTTTAATAGCGCTGTTAGTGGATTATTACCAGTAAAAAATATAATAGCTGGAACCGGAATATCTATTAGTTCAACCAGTGGAGTATTCACAGTTACTAATTCTTTATGTGCTAGTGGTTCTATCGCTAGTCAAAATAGTAATAATGTTAATATTACTGGCGGTACTATAGTTGGTATTACTGATTTGGCAATAGCAGATGGTGGAACAGGAGCCAGTTCAGCCAGTGGAGCTAGAACTAATCTTGGTTTAGGAACTATGGCAACACAGAATTCTAGTTCAGTATCTATTAGTGGTGGAAGTATTAGTGGTATTGTATTAATTGTTAATAGTGGAACCATAACCAATATTACAGATTTAGCAATCGCTGATGGTGGTACTGGAGCCAGCTCTGCTAGTGGTGCTAGAACAAACCTCGGTTTAGGCACTATGGCCGTACAAAATAGCGGTAGTGTGAATATTACTGGTGGTAGTATTAGTGGTATCTCTGATCTTGCAATAGCGGATGGTGGAACAGGAGCAAGTAGCGCATCTGCTGCACGCACTAATTTGGGCCTTGGTACATTGGCAACCCAAAATGCTAGTGGTGTTGCTATAACTGGTGGAACTATTGCTGGTATAACATGGACTGGATCAATAGTAACTAGTGGATTAACTTGTACTGGTGGTAGTATCACAAACATTACTGATCTTGCTATTGCTGATGGTGGTACTGGTGCTAGTTCGGCTAGTGGAGCAAGAAATAACCTTGGGATTGGCACACTAGGCACCCAAGATGCTTTTAATGTTGATATTACTGGTGGTAGCATTACTGGTGTTTATATTGATTTACCAACCACAACCATCGTTGGTGATAGTGGTATATCAGTGGCTCGTTCTGGAATATCATTCGTAATTTCTGCCACAACAGCCTTGTCTGGATTAACAGATGTTACTATAAGCTCCCCAGTATCTGGCAATATACTAGCATATAATGGGAATAAATGGGTTAATAAAGATGTTAATATTAATATTAGTGGATCATTATCATCACTAGTAGTAGATAATCTTAAAATTGATAGTAGTACTATTAGTGGTATTGCATCGAATTATAGTGTTAATGGTTTTCCTAATGGTGCTATAGTTATACAACCAAAAGATACTGGTCCATTACAGGGTTCTTATGATGGAAATGGTAGAGGAAATTATGCCACAGATTGGCAGCGATCACGAATTAGTGGTGAGCAAATTGCTGGTGGAGATTATTCAGTATTATGTGGTGGTGAAAATAATATTATTGGTCCATCTGGTTATGGAGCACACTCTGTTATTGGTGGTGGATATGGTAATAGAATATATGATAATGAGAATACTATAGTTGGTGGCAGAAATAATACTATCAATAATGGTATTGTTAATGGCTCTATTGGTGGTGGTAAAGAAAATATTATTAATAGTTATTATAGTACTATTCCCGGAGGATATCAAGCTAAAACTCGTCTTTATGGAGAAGTATCCCATGCTGCAGGATATTTTGCATCACCGGGAGATGCTCAAAAAAGTACTCTTGTATTAAAGGTTGAAGTATCAGGAAATAATCCTACACCATTATTTAATGGTACATATGCTTCATTACCAGCAAATTCTGTATGGACATATGTTGCTAATATTAGTGCATTAAGAAATAATGGTGGAAGTTATGATGCTGGTGCTGGGTTTATAATACGAGGTTGTGTTAGAAGTGATGCGAGTTATCTATTATATGATGTTGGCTCTCCTATTGTGGATAGTTTTAAAGATGCTGCAATGAATAGTACTGATGCTATTATTGCTGGTAATAGTACATCTGGTTATCTTGATTTAATAGTTACAGGATTATCAGGTTATTGGACTAGATGGGTAGCCACAGTAGATTTAAGTCAAGTTAGTTATGGAACTCCATAAGGAATAATTTATTATGACTGCTAATTTTAGATATAACGATGTTTTTACCAGTGGTAATATTACTAGTAGTGGAATCATTACTGGTACTAGTGGAGCTTTTAACAATTTAACCATTAGTGGCACTCAGACCTCAGCATATGTTCCAACCAACGTGAATATTACTGGTGGAAATATTAGTGGAGTTACAACAGTTAATGCTACAAGTGGCGTATTTAATATTGTTACTATTGGAACGAGTGTTATAAATAATAATAATATCACTATTGGTAGTGGTAGTCTTATCGCTAATAGTGGTAATATATCTGTTGTAATTGGTAGTGGAGTACCTTCTCAAATTAATAGCAATACTGGCTTATTAGTTTATCCTAGTCTTGTTGTGAGTGGATATGGTGCTGGAACTCCAGGATATTTTCGTTGTGGTAGTGGTAATTTTACCACATCACTAACAGCTAATATTGGTAATATAATTAATCTCGCAGTTAATAGTGGAACCACTAATCCAGTACAACGAAGGGGTGAAGTTTTCACCGTTTACGGAAACGCTGGAGTGAGTGGTAATTTAGTGGCTTCTGGCATCACTGTGGCAAGCGGTAATACTAGTCCAATACAACGAGCTGGTGAAGTTTTTACTGTTTTTGGAAGTGCTGGAATTAGCGGAATGTTAAATGCTTCTGGTATTACAGTTTATGGGACTATGGGTGTTAGCGGTTTATTAACAGCGTCTGGTTTAAATGTTACCACCAATGCAAATGCTAACATATTAACTGCTGCTAGCGGATCTTCTAGTCCTCAGCAAAGAAGAGGTGAAGTTTTCACCGTTTATGGTAATGCTGGTGTTAGTGGTAATTTTGTGGCTTCTGGAATAACTGTTGCTAGTGGTAATACTAGTCCACCACAAGCATCTAATGAGGTTTTTACAGTATTTGGTGGTGCTGGAGTTAGTGGTTTATTAAGAACTAGTAATTTAATATATACTCCAGTATTTAATAGTCCAGCCAGTATTGGTCTTAATCAGGGAGATTATAATCCAGGATCAGGAGAAATAATACGATTAACCACATCAGTTACTGGAGTTGCTATTAGTGGTATGATTCCACAAGCAGAATATGTGCGAGTTCTTTTGAATGTGGGAACTAGTGGTAATATCATACTAAAACATGAGGCTACAACAGCAACAGCGGCCTATCGTTTTATAACTAGCACTGGTGGTGATTTTATAATGGCACCAACCGGTTCTGCCACTATGATTTATGATAGCACTAGTAGTCGATGGAGAGTGTTATAATATGTTAGGTCTATTAATTGGTGGTGGTAAAAATATTCATAAAGAAGCCAGAGACTGGGCAAACAGAGTTTATCTTAATGGTGGACGAGTTAGTAATAGCACATTAAAAGCTGTTAGTGATTTTTGTATGAGAATTGACAGCGCAGGAATAAGAGATAGATTTATAAGATTAAATTTATTTTGTGGAAGTAATTTAAATGCAGTTGTTGTTCCTTTATATACTAGTTTAAATTTTAAAAATAATCTTATCGGTAATTATGCTATTGA
>Ga0214917_10002385_pt1 | contig 22879 bp, 24 predicted proteins | sample LL_1208_BB_MetaG_FD_177983 | JGI IMG/M metagenome (GOLD analysis project Ga0214917, IMG submission 177983) | Freshwater microbial communities from Lake Lanier, Atlanta, Georgia, United States - LL_1208_BB | ecosystem: Environmental > Aquatic > Freshwater > Lake | place: USA: Georgia | collected...
TACTTGCTTCTGGTTATTCTTTTGGCAAAACTCCTGATTATATGGAAAGCTTTTTTTTAAATGATGCCAAACGTGTATTTACTATCAGGACAGCGGCAGACGTAGCTTCTGGTAGCCATAACGCAAGCGAGGATTCAAATAGACCTAATGTAGTACAGAAATTAGGATTGATTGCCACTGACGACCCTTTCTATAAATCTGCTTATGAAGATTCAAACTATGGGCATAACATACTCCAGCAAGTTCTTGTAGATAATTTCGGCAGCAATACGCTTGCAAACTTAAAGACTCCTGTTGTTATTCCTGCTTATGAGGAAGACATGAAAAGATATGTTGTTTTTTCCAATTTCAATGACCCAGCATATTTTATTGGAAATAATGAAAGTATAGTTAATGTTTGTAGAGCTTCAAGTGCTGCACCTGTTTATCTTCCTGCTCATAATTTCAACGGACATTTTTATAGCGATGGAGGAGTATATGCTAATGATGCAATACTAGCAGCAATTAATGTAGGTTTGAGTAGCAAACCTCAGGCTACTAGAATTGTTATAGTTGATGTTGGAACTGGAATAGGAAATATGAGTTTTGACGGCAGCGGTACTGAGACTGGTATATCTCACGCAGCAGTTAGATTATTTGGAATTATGAACGTTGCTATGACAGGTAGCGAAGAATGGAGTAGGTATTATTTAGATTATTTAAGTAATAGGCTTGCTCGTGATGTTTATTACTATAAATTCCAACCTAAATTTCCAGAAGATTTCCCTAATGAGCTTGATAATAGCACGCCTGCTTGGTTTAGCCAACTTGCTAATTTAATTGATACTCACTATTCAAACGAAAGTGATAAAATCTCAAGCATATTAGCTAGGCTATTAGCATGAAGTATGATCGTTTATATAATTTTATCTCGCCTGTAACTGGTAAATTACCGATAGATAGAAATTATATATTACTTGGAGATAAAGAAGGACGATCTTTTGCTTCTCCAATTCTAATTGACGTACGCCAAGATATAATAGATTTAAAAAGAAAAATAGGGAATTTTGAAGAATTAAAAAAACTAGACCATAACCGAATATGGATAGGTGATTATGATAATGAACCTGTAGCACAACTTAATATTGGAGTTATTAATTTACCTGTACTTGGGGCAGCTAACTTTCCTTTACCTGTTTTTAATTTAAACGTACCAATACCAAATCCAACTTTTAATCCTTTATCTGGTTTTGATTGGTTAATGTCGGGTCCTTGGCTTCCTCAAGTATTTTCTGGAAATCCTAATACTTTAAATACCTCCTCGGAAACTGTTATTTCAAGTTCTTTAGCAATGACACAAATAAGAGCTGCAAAAAATTATAAGTTATTTGATAACTCAAATTTTATAGTAGGTTGTTCAACTGTAACATTTGATTGGGATAATCCAGCTTATTCGTTAACGTCTATTAGTCCTCAATTACAAGCAATATTGGCATTATATAATTTAGGAACAACTTATACCTTTACTAAGGCACAGTCTCTTGGAAATTTACAGACAGGCCTTTTGAAAAATACAGTTAATAATGCTACTGGTACTTTATCAACTGCTATCAGCGGAAAGGATTATGTAGATATAGCTGCTCCACTACAAGAAAACATGCAAATTGCTCTTATTAGACCAGAGTTAATACAAGAGGGACAAGATGTTGCAAAATTACTCTCAAGAGTAGAAAGATTGCCTGCTGCTAACATGCCTAATTTAACTACTGGCAAATATTGGAAAGGAGGAGCAAATAATATTCCTATTGAGGTTGATATTCCGACTTATGCTCCAAAAGATGCTAAATACGTTCTTAATGTTTCTAATGATAATTTACCTAATGCGCAGAATTTATCTGCACTTGGTGCAGGTATTCTTAAGATAGCAAATTTTGCAAATGGAATAATTAGTATAGCATCTGGAGGTAAAAATCCTTTAAATGATGATTATGTAAGACCCGCTGATCTTGATGAAGAAATCACTTCAAGAATTGAAGCTGATACAGCTATAGAGGGAACTATAGCTGCTTTAGAAGCGGAAATACAAGCAGAAATTGCTGCTTTAGCAGGTTTTGCGACATTTAGTGCATTAACACAATTGTTAGTAGATGTAGGATTGGTAGCTGGTGGTACTGAATATGGAAAATACATAAGAGGGCAAACCTTAAATATTAGTAATACTTGGAAATCTACCGATATTAATGATGAAGCACATAATGCGGTAGGTAATCTTAAAATTCGTTATCCATCGGGATATAGTTCAGATGATCGTGGGCATGGTACATTATGGTTTGATTCTCATGGGAGAGATGGTAACCATGCGGCAGAACCTGGACTACGTATTTTTTCTTGGGATAGTGGAGCTGATAGCTTGGGTTTTGATGCTCCTATAGCCCCAGTTCATTTTGGAATATTTGGTTATCAAAATAAGTATAATATTTCACCAATTCCTAATCCTACTCCTGTATATAAAGGTTTTATATTTAGATCAGAATTTCATAACGAGTCTAGTAGTGATGATTATTACAGGTTTCCTAAGAATTTTGGTCTTTATGATGTAAAAAAAACCATAAGTACATTTTTTACTCAAAGATGGGGTTGGGATTATAGAGATGCAATATTTGAGTACGATTACAATAATTTTACATTTTATAAAAAAGTAGTTTCTAAAGAATATACTAAATTTGAAAAAGAAGTAGATTTTGAAAAAAATGTTAGATTTTTGGGTACCGGAGCAGTAAAAATTCCAGTAGGTAGTAATATACAAAGACCTAGTATTGCAGAGATAGGTATGATAAGATACAATACGGAAATTTAGTTAACTTTTAAAATTTAATAATATATATGGCAAATTTTACTTTACCTGTTGGTAAACAGGAATTTCATGACGGAACAAATTGGTTTGCACTTGCTTCTGAAAATTGGGTTTTAAACACTTTGTCACAAGTAACTCCATGTAGAGTTGCAACAAGCACTCCTATTAATCAGGTAACTTATGCAAATGGTACTAATGGAGTAGGTGCTACTTTGACTAATGCCTCTTCTATAAACGCTCCTCTAGGATTAGAGGGGATAAATTTATCATTAAACGATAGAGTTTTAGTAAAAGATCAGCCAGCTGCCTTACAAAACGGAATATATACAGTAACTACAGTAGGTACTGCTACAGTACCTTGGGTATTAACAAGAGCTACCGACTTTGATTCCCCGTCTCAAATGACAAAAGGTAAAATCATTTCTGTTATAGATAGTTCTCCATTTATAAATAATAATAGTTTATGGGTTTTATCTGTTGATGTTAGTGCAGTAGGTACTTCACCTCTTTCTTTCTTTTTAGTAAACGATAATTCTTTTGTCTCGGCGGTACTTAATCCTTGTTATGCGGCTAGTACGCAAAATCTTGTTGCTACTTATGCAAATGGCAGTAGTGGGGTCGGAGCTACTTTGACTTATAGCGGTTCTACTCAAGAGCAATACTATTTTCAAGTAGACGGTCAGAATATGACAAACGGCACAAGAGTTTTAATTAAAGATCAAACAATTAAATCTCAAAATGGCGTATATGTATTAACTGAAAGAGGTTCAACTACAGTGCCTTGGGTATTAACAAGAGCTACCGAATACGATACTAGTAGCGAAATGTCTAAAGGACAATTGATACCGGTTTTAAAAGGTAATACATTATCGCAAACAATGTGGGTAAATTCCGAAGCTGTTTCTACAGTCGGTACTACAGATATTGTTTTTAATCAATTTAAAGGTTCAAATTCTTCTACAGGTACGGAAAATCAAATAACTGTTAATACAATAAATGGTAATACAACAATCGGTTTAGCAACTAATCCCGTAATACCCGGTAATGGTTCAATCACTATACCTAAAGGAACAACTGCACAAAGACCTACATCCCCGTTAGCAGGAATGATTAGATTAAATACAAGTTTATAAACTGTATATAGTATTATTATAAATTTTACATGGCATCATTAGAACTTTTTGATGGATTAAATTGGGTAGTTATCGGTAGTAATAGCTCTGGAGGAATAAATTTAGTTGGGGATATTATAGGAAATGGTCTTACAAATCAAGTTACACAAACTATTTTTAATGTAACTAAAGATTTTGATGTTACTAACCATAAAATTGTAAATGTAGCTAACCCAACTCTTCCAACTGATGCTGTAAATAAAATTTATTGTGACAATTCTAATATAGATTCATCAAGAATTACCGGTTATCCAAGTAATCCATTTTTTGTATTACTTGGTAATGGGCTTTGGGGATACCCAAACTATGTTCCTATTTCCAGTTTAGCAGGTTATCCAAATAATGCAGGATTGTTTTTAAGAGGGGATGGTAATTGGGCTACTCCTACTTCTAGTATCTCATTACCTTTAAATCTTTATACTAATAGTATTTATGACGGAATAAAATTATTTAGTAATAACGATAATTCATATGCTACCGATTTTTCCGTGATCAATGAAAATAAAAATATAGGGGTTCAATTTGGGCTTAATAGTTCCGTTTCAGAAGCTTATGTTTGGGCAAATGACAATACAAGTTTAAAATTTGGCACAAACAATATTCTTAGGATGCAGATATATACTAATGGTACTATTGATTGTTTTTCAAATAATTTAAATACAACAGGGACAATTATAGGTCAAAATATTTACAGTAACAGTGCTATAGACGCACCTAATATTTATGCAAGTAATAGTTTTATAGGTAACAACTGGTCTTCCTACACCTTGCCTTACATTTATATTAATAGCCCTGTAAATAATTTAACTTTATATAGTGATTTAAAATTAAATGGAAATAGAATTACAGACTCTAATGGATTACATAAAATGTCTTTTGTTGGAGGAACTTTAGAGGTATCAAGCGGTATAATTACAGGTCGTCATTACTCTTATGGATGGCTAAATAGTTCGGGTGGCACTGGTGCGGCATCTGGTACTAATTATTACAGTATAGTATGTCAAGATAGAATAGCTGCCTCAGAATTTAATGCTATATCTTCTAAAAAAATAAAAAAAATTATTCCTAACTTAGATATCCAAGATTTAAAGCAAAAGTTTTTAAATATTAATTTTTGTCAATATAATTATATAGATGAATCAGATGGCAAAGGAAATCATTATGGAGTTATTGCAGAAGACTTAAGTTTAATATTTCCTCAATTTGTTGATCTAGAAAAAGAAAGATATATCCCAAATTGTATAGATGAACATGGAAGAATGATGAAAATTTGTTTTAAAGGTAAAGAAAAAGATATTTATAAGTTTTCTCATAAACTTGATTTAAATAAAATAGATAAAGAGGCAAAATATATCAGGTTGTTTATTAATGGCTCATTTTATAAAGCATTTATTGACAATATAATTACAAAAAAACTTTATGTTTATTTTGAAAATGATGATAAAATGGCAGTAGATAATTATTTCAAAAATAATAAGGTTATTTATGCCTATGGTACTTATGAAAAGTGTCCTACGGTTGAAAAGAATAAATTATTTGAAATAGGATTAATCTTGTTACAACAAATATTAAAAAAAGTTAATTAATATTATGAGTAAAACTAATATAACAACAATTGAACCTACACCTCCACAAATAAAACCTATTAATGCAGAAGCGCTAAATTATCTTAGTTGGTTTATGGCAGATGCTAATAATTTAAGGCACTGGTCATCTCAATTATTTAACAACAATGTTGATACAAGTAATCCATATATGCTTGAATTAAAAGAATCAGCTTTGAAAACGATAACAGAATTAGAAGACGATATAATCAAAATTAAAGATTTTTTAGCGACTTATGTTCCATCAAATAATAATTGATTAAAAAAATAATTAATTTATAATAACTTTTAAAATTAACCTTACGAGTAAATTTATGAATGAAAATCAAAATCCAGTAGAGATTATCCAGATTCTTCCTAAATATGTTCAAGCTTTATATAGTGATGGTGTGCTTTATTTCTCGGGAGAGGCAACCATAGCAACAGAAAGCAGAAAAGCTATTCTTTTAAATGATATTAATCTTATCAAAGAGCAAATTGCCAATTTAGAAAAAATAATAGGTTAATAAAAATCAATATATAAATATTTTTTAAATTTATTATTTACAATATCATAAGAATTTTATAAAAACTATTTATAGTAATTTTATAAGTAGTTTATATGAAACACATAAATTTCCTACTTGATGATAAAACAGTTGAAATTATAGATAAAGACGCTAAAAAAAATCAACGGAGTAGGACATCGCAGATTGTTTTTATAATTAAACAGTTTTATTCAACGTTACCTAAGAATAATAAAAACAAAAATAAAAATGAAGTGTAATACAAAAACAAGGTTATTTGTTGTAGCTATAGTATGTATTTATGTTCTAGGCGTTTTTCTTGTTAAAGATAAAATGTCTGTTGATTCTATTTTGTATTTGAAATATCTTCATTAAAATAAATCTTCAAAAAATTTCATTATATGAATACTTTTACGGTTAGTTTCTTTTCTTCTAAAACCGATATTAAACCAGAGGTTTTAAATTTAGATATTATTTCAATTAAAGATAAATTAAAAGAATGTGCTATATCAACAGTAAATACAAAAAAAGCTGATTTACCTTTAATAGCTGGAGGATTCTATGATAATGGTATCAAATCTGAAAATCTTAAATATAGATCATTTTTGATTTATGATTTAGATAATTACACCGATAATTTTGATGTCATGCTTAAGGATATTGAAAAATCATTATCCGGTTATGTATATCTTCTTTATACAACCTATAGCCATACATATCTATCTCCAAAATTACGTATTATCCTGTTTCCTAACAGTTTAATAGAACCAGAATTTTATGAAGCTATTTCAAGATCTATTGTTACTGATATATTCAGCGAAAATTTAGGAAAATCTATAGATAGTACAAGTTATGAGTCTACAAGAAGAATGTTTGTACCGTGTATTGGAAAAAATAAAGATAAAGATAGATTTATAGCTAAATATGTTGAAGGTAAATTGCTGGATTTAGGTATATACGGTTATACGTACAAAGGAGAAGATGCAAATAAATTGATTATAGATAATAAATTAGATGATATATCCGATATTGAATTAGCTGCCAATCATCTACCGCTACCGGATGTTACAACAGATAGAGTAAAAGAGGTATTGGGCGGATATTCTTCAGCTGATATAAGTTATGAGGAATGGAGAGATGTTGTTTTTGCTCTTCACCATCAATATCAAGGAAGCAAAAAAGGACTGGATATATTACTTGAATGGAGTTTAAAAGAAGATAATAAGAGAACTAAAGAAAGTATTATTTCCGGATGTAAGACTCATTATAAAAATGCTAAAACCGAAAACAAGAGAAGACCTCTTACTTTTGCAACAATTATAAGCAGAGTTAATGAATTAGATACTTACAACATAAATAGTAAAAAACTAATAATACCTATAAAAAATAGAAAAGGTCTACCTACAAATGACTATGAGAATTACAGAACTTTGTTTGAATTCTATAATATTAAATGTTCCTATAATATTATTTTAAAGAAAATTGAAATAGAAATTAATCATCCTGAATATAAAGGTAATTTTAGTAAAATACCTACTAATGGATACAATAATAATCCTGATGAATTAGCTACAAAGACTACTTGGATAAGACATAGATGTACAAGACATAAGTTAAGCATAGAAGATAGATATCTGCAAAACTATATTGAATACGTAGCTTATGATAATTGTATTAACCCAGTAAAAGATTATTTACTACAATTAAAATGGGATGGAATAGACAGAAAAGAAGAATTTTACAGTAGGTTACATACTACTAAAGAAAATGAGGCTATGAAAAAGCTTACATTAAGCAAGTTTATCAAACAGTTTTTATGTTTAACCTGTTTTAATGATAAAGTATTTGATTTACCTGCTAGACAGGTTTTGATTTTACAAGGAAATGAACATATAGGTAAAACAACATTTCTTAGAAATTTATTACCTCTTGAATTAAAAGCCTATTTTAAAACAACTAAAAAAGTTGATTTAGATAAACAGATGCACATTAAAAATATCATTGAAGCATCTATTGTTGAATTTGGTGAATTAAAAGGAACATTATTAAAAAGCGGTTTTGATGCTTTTAAAGGTTTTATATCAGATAGCGAGGATTACGTTGATATTAAATTTAAAGTAAATCATCAAAAATATAGAAGAAGAACGTCTTATACAGCTAGTTTAAATGATTTAGAGTTTTTATCGGTAGATGATGAACACACAAGATTTTTAATAATACCTGTTATAAGCATATCACGAGAAGAATTTGATATAAACCAATATTATGCTCAAATATTAGAAGAATTAAAAGTTGAAGTAGCTAATTGTGAAATATCTGGTAGACCTTTAACAGATATATATGAAATGAATAGAGAAGAATTGAATAAACAAATTCAGTTCAATTTGAAATTTAAGTTTTCTAGTGAAGCCGATTATTATATTAATTTAATATATACATATATTGATACTACATATCCAAAAACTAAAATAAGAAGAGGTTTTAGTTCTGATGCTATTTTAACTGAAATTCAAAGAATAAAATCTGATGTATTAAATACGGATTTAACAAGAAAAAGAATGGCTAAGGCTTTAAAAAGATGTGGATATGAACATAATAGTCGATATGAGTACAAAGTTAAATTCAAACACAGTGATATAAACATAAAAGATGATAATACCATAACAGAGGATACTATTCTTGAAGAAGATATCAATGAAGAACAGTATCAGATAGAACAAAATCCAACTGAAAATATTGATATACAAAAAGTTGATAAAATTAAAAAGGAATCCACTGTTAAGGAAGTATCTGTAACTGATGTTAAATACGAATTAATAGATAAAAAAACTAGATTACTTCATTTTAAAAATTATAGCGTATCGGATGTTACTTACGGCATTGATATTGAGACTACTGGATTAAATCCGAGTAACAGCATAGTAGCATTACTTCAAATATATAATCCTGCTATAGATAAAGTATTTGTTTATAAACTTTATGATGCTCCTCTAACAAACGAAGAGAAACAAATATTATCAGAGATCAGGTTTGTTGCTCATAACGCATCTTTTGAGAGATCGTTTATGCCTTATTTAAAGAACCTTGATTGTTCAATGATAGCTTACCATGCTTCTACTTCTAGTAAACGCTGCGGATTAAGTGATTTAAGCTTAGAAACAGGTATTACTTATAACAACAAAAAAGATATGCAAACTTCAGACTGGTCAGGAGAATTAACGGATGAGCAACTGGAATACGCTGCTAAAGATGCTAAGGCTACTTACATATTATGGCAGAAGTACAAAGACGATAATAAACCTGTATATGATAGGATGTATAAGGCTAGTTTCATTATTGACGATTATTCTAAACGCGGATTACCTGTTGATATTGAAGCTTTTAAAAAATTGAAACTTGATACGGAAAACAAAAAAGAGGAGTTATTGCAGAAACTAATTGATCTTGGATTTGAAGAGATAATTACTCCTGCAAGGAACATAAGAACTAAAAAAGAGCTTATGGCTAAAGTAAATCCTGATGTTATGAAGATAGTAGAGGAAGTTAGAAGTACAAATGCCCTACTTAATAACATGATATCCGGAGTAGAGGAGAATATTATAAATGATAGATTACCTATTAACACTTTAATTTGCGGTACAGAGACAGGAAGACTTGCTACTGTAAAACCTAACGTCCAGAATTTTCCACGATCAGGATTTCGTCATATCTTTAAGGCAAGAGACGGTTACAGGTTTATAAGAGCCGATTTCTCGGGTCAGGAACTAAGAATGGTTGCTGCCATGTCAAACGAGAAAGTATTGATTGAAGCTTTTAACGCAGGTAAAGATCCTCATGCTATTATGGCAGCAAGATTAAACAATATGCCGCTTAAGGAATTCATGGAGAAACCGTTAGATTGGCAAAAATCTGAAAGACAGAAAGCTAAAGCAGCTAACTTCGGATTCTTGTATGGTATGGGAGCAAAAAGGTTTATTGATAATGCCAAGGATAATTATAATGTTGTTTTAACTGAAGAAGAAGCAACACTAATTAAAACAAAGTTTTGGATTACATATTCTTTCTTAAAACGTTGGTCTGATAAAGAAAGAGCAGATTGCAGAGCTAGAGGTTATGCGTTAACCAAAGGAGGTAGAAAAAGATTCTTTGAGGATATGGATAAGGCGTATTGCGAGATGATTAATACGGCAGTTCAAGGTTCTTGCGGGGAAGTATTACTTGAGACGTTGATTGCTCTTCCCGAGTATCTAAAAGGTTATTTAGTTAATACTGTTCATGATGAGCTTGTATTTGAAGTACCGATAGAGTTAATACAGGATGAAGCTAAATACACTGAAATAAAGAATCATATAACAGGAGCAATGATTGCAGGCGTAAGAAAAGTTGAACCAAGGTATCCGACTTTAAATATTACGGAAATTAAAGATACCGATAGATTATAGGGTAAATTATGTTAATAGATAAAAAATCAGAAATAGAGACAGTAATAATAGAAAAGTATCTAAACAAGGATATTAATCTTCTGGAAAAAGAGATGGCTATAAACGTTCTTCTTGAAATATGTTATGGAGAAGATGTTGATGAAGATGATATAAGAGTTTTTAAAGTTATTAGAGAACAACCTATAAATTGTATTGTTGATTGGATAATAGGTTTTGGTAGAGATAATTATAGCAGTCATGAGATAACAAATCCTACATATATCGATTTTTCTGTTAATTTTTTAGTTAAGGAAAGAGAGAAATACATCAATGTCTAAACACACATTAATTAGTCCATCAAATTTTGAAAGACGTATGCTATGTCCGGGAAGCTTGCATGCAGAAAAGGATTTGCCTAATATTACCTCTGTTTATGCAGAGAAAGGTACTATGTTGCATGATAGGGTCAATAAACTTATTAATGGGCATAAGGATTGGAAAAAAGATTTACCGGAGGATTTACAGGAAATAGTTAAAAAAGCTCAAGAATATTTTTATTCTGTCAAAAGAGATAAAAAAACTCTTATAGAATTTCACGAACAGAGATTTAATCTTGATTTCCTTGTTCCTCCTTTTGAAGAGATGGGAGGAAGCGTTGATAGTATTGTCTTATGTTATAACGAAGAAAATAAAACATATGAACTTCATGTTATAGATTATAAATTTGGTATGGGAGTAAAAGTTGAAGCTTATGAAAACTATCAACTTATGCTATATGCTATCGGTGTTTTAAATGATTACGGTTTTTTAAAATTACTTGAAGATGAAATACCTAAATTTAAATGTAATAATATACATAAATATATAAAACTGTATTTACATATAGTTCAGCCTTATATATCTGATAGTTGCTGGGAATTAAGGAATGATGAACTTAAATCTTTATTACAAGGTAAAAGACTGGATTTAATAAAAAGTAGTATAGAACAAGCTTATTCTAAAACGGCAATACGTATTCCTTCCAAGAAAGCATGTCAATTCTGCAAAGCAAAAGCTACTTGCAGCAGTTTAGCTAATACTTTGCCTGTAATAGATAATATTAAAGATAGGAATACTACTTTAGCTCGTATTAGAATGTTATCGGAAGAAGAAATAAGTGCTATTTATGATAAGAAAGATGTAATAATTCTATATCTTAATGCTATTGAAGATTACATTAAAACAAAGTTACATGAAGGTAGTTTTGCTGATTATGAACTTAAAGACAAGTTATCCAATCGTAAATGGATAGATACGGCAGAAGAGCATTTAACACGGCTACTCGGTGATGATGCTTATGAAACTACAAGAAAACTCATATCGATTACAAAAGCTGAAAAACTTTTGTCTAAAGATGATATTAAACATTTAACAACAAAGGAGGTTACAGATAAAATAATAGTAAAACAGGAGTATTCCATAGAAGAATTATTAACAGATTAAACATTATAAAAATTTTAATAAATTTAAAAGGTATTAACTATGACTAAAAAAATTAGCGAAAAAATATTATTGGAAAATGTACGTATAGTATGGCCGTATCTTTTTGAGAAAGAGCCTATTAGTGAATACATTGAAACAGAAGAACAAAGAAGATTTAAAGTAGATTGTCTTTTATCTAAAAGTAATCCAAAACATATGGAATACTATAAAAAGATCAATGATACTGCTGATGATGTTTTAAGACGTATTAAAGTTAAAAAACATTTATACGAATTATTTAAGGATGGTGATGAAATCTACAAATCCATTGACGATTCGACAGAACAAGGGAAAGAAAAGAAAGCTAATTGTGCGTATTTAAAAGGACATTATATTCTTAATGTAAAAAATAAAATACAACCTAAGTTAAGCTTGATTAAAGGTCAATTACTTAATACTGAAGTTGATGAAAATCCTTTTTATCCGGGTTGTTTTGTTCATATCCTATTTACTATTGATTCTTATGAATTCAAGAAAGTACCTAAAGGAGTTACTAAAAGATTGCAGCATGTACTATTTGCTAGAGACGGAGAAATGCTTGGAGGTAAAATAGATACTATAGATGCTAGTGAAGATTTTAATAAAATCCAAGATGATGAAGATATTTTTTAAGAATGCGTAAAATTAGGGTATTAACCGAGAGAAAAATAGAATCTAAAATATCCAAGAAAGCTATTGATCTTGGATACCTTACTTATAAATTTACTTCTCCTTCAAATAGAGGCGTACCTGATAGAATTTTTATAAATAAAAAAGGTGGAATATTTTTTATTGAGTTCAAAAGTCTATCAGGTAAAGTTACTCCCTTACAAAGAATGGTATTTAGTAAACTGATTCATCGTAATACACCAATTTATCTAGTTAATGATATTCAAAGAGGTGTTGATATACTAAATAATAATTTAAACGGCATCATAGATACCGACTTTTATGAACCTTTGTATGAGCCAAAAAATATTAAATAAAAGTGATCTGGAAGAATATCAATTAAGAGCCGTCAATTACATATTAAATAAAAAAAGATGTGGTCTTGGATTAAAACCTGGACTTGGTAAAACTATTTGTACTCTTACGGCTTTTTCTGAAATTATAGGTAAAAAAGTTAAAAAACTTCTTGTTATTGCACCTCTAACAATAGCAAAGAATGTATGGATAAATGAAACGGATAAGTGGAATCATACAAGAGATTTTAAAGTTTCAATCTGTTGCGGAAATGAGAAAACAAGACTGGCAGGGTTAAACGCCGAAGCTGATATCTATGTTATAAATCAGGAAAATGTTGAATGGATGTACGATCAAGGATTCTCTAAATACGGTATGATTGTTGTTGATGAGAGCCATGAATTCAAAGGTCATGATTCTTATCGTTTTAATGCTCTTAAGAATTTTAAATCAATTTATATGGTACTACTTAGCGGAACTCCTGCACCTAGTGGATTTATAGATTTTTGGTCTCAGCAATATTTGATAGATAAAGGAAAAATGTTTGGTGATATTACCGGATTTAGAAAACATTATTTCAGGGAAAAGAGAAACGGTCATGGCTATGAATGTATATATCCTAAATTGATCATGAATAGATTAAAACGTAACTGGTTATTCATGGATAGTAAGGATTATCTGGATTTACCGGATAAGATGATGATTACTACTCCGGTTATTATTGATAATTATCAGGAATATAAATCTTTTGAGGATGATTTTTATCTTAAGATACAAGAAATGGAGGTAACCGCCGTTAATGCCGGAGTATTATGCAATAAACTGATTCAATATTGTAATGGAGCTGTTTATGATCAGAATCGTAATGTTATTATCGTACATAACAATAAGCTTGATATGCTTGATGAGATAATGAAACAGCATATAGATGAGAATTTTCTAGTAGCATATAATTTTAAATCCGATGAAGATAGAATAAAAAGGAGATTCCCTCATGCTGTTACCATGAATGCTAAAGACGTTAATCAATTAGAGCCTTTATGGAATGAAGGAAAAATAAAAATGATGTTGTGTCAATGCAATAGCGGTAGAGGTCTTAACATCCAAAAAGGAGGAAGAATTATAATATGGTTTGGTCTTACATTCAGACTTGATAGCTACATTCAATTTAATGATCGATTACATAGACGAGGACAAGATAAACCTGTTATAATATATCATTTAGTCGGAAAAGACTGTAAGGATGAAAGAGTAATGCAAGTTATTGGACATAAAGATTTAACACAAGAAGAATTATTTGAGGTATTGAAGAATAAAGATGATTGAGATTATTGATAAACTTAAAACATATTTTATTGAATTTATTTGTACTAAAGAATTCATAATAGGTTTTATATTAGGATTCTTTGTTGCAGGAGGTATATTTTCACATTGGATATTTGGGAATGATAATTTATGGGAGCAGACTTTGGAATTTCTGGTAAAGATTACTACTAATCGTAATATTGATATAACTTCATGATGAAATTAGGTGATAGAGGTTTAAATTTATTGAAAAAATGGGAACAAGGACCTAAAGGAGGATTTTCTCCTGTTATTTATACTTGTTCTGCCGGTAAAAATACTATTGGTTATGGTCATGTTATTACTCCTGATGATAATATAATTCCTCCAATAACAGAAAAACAGGCAGATGATTTACTTAAGCAAGATATAAAAACAGCTGAAAATACTGTTAATCTTTTAGTAAAAGTCTCTCTAACACAGAATCAATTTGATGCACTTGTCTGTTTTGTATTTAATATTGGTGTTGGTGCTTTTCAAAAAAGTACTTTATTATCTTTTATAAATAAAAACCTATTTAATAAAGTGCCTGATCAATTTAAGTTATGGAATAAAATAACAGTTAATGGTATAAAAAAAGTAAGTAATGGTCTTACCAACAGAAGACAATCAGAAGTAACATTGTTTTTATCTAAAAATTAAGAGGTTATATGAAAAATACGGAAGAAATAGATTTATCTATAGATAACAAAGAGGAAGTAGTATCAGAAATTAATGATTCAGCAGAAACAATATCTACATCTTCTGAATTTACAGGTACTCCGGAAGAAAGAATAGCAGCACTAATTAGTTATATAGATCAATCTCAAGAAAGATATGTTGAATGTTCTACTGTCAGAAAATTTTTAGAAGAACAAATAATAGAAGAAATATAAAATGTTTATTCTAACTTATTTAAAAGAAATATTACTTGGTATTATAGGATTTTTTGCTCTTTACCTATTTAATAGAAATAAAACCTTAAAACTGGAAAAAGAGCAGTTAATAACGAAAAATAACGAAAAAGATACAATAATAGCTATTAAAACAAAAGATATACATGCTACAGATAACATTAAACCTAGTAATGATATCAATAATGCTATTGACAGGATGTCAGAGCAAAATAAATAACACTATTACAAATATTGATCTACCTGAATTTCCTTTAATATCTGTTCCTGCTAACAAGGAACTTAAGACCGTTTTTAATCCTGTATGTATTAAAATTAATGATCATATCAAGGATTTAAAAGCATCCATACTTAATTACAATAAAGAAAATCCGGAAGATGTAATTAGAGTAAAAAATATAGAAGACCTGATATCTGAACTAAATACTATTTGCTCACCTAAATCAAAAGAAACTAAATTATGGTTGGATGATCTTTATAAATTTAAAATAAGATATTCTATTTATAAAGAAGGATTGAAATCATTTTAACCACGATTCCCGCCATTTTGCCGTTTGCTGTTGTCTTAGTGCTATATCTTTAAACATTTTTGTTAAATTATCCATTGATGGTAAAGGAGTATTAGGTTTACGATTAGGGTTTTTTACTATCTGCTCTATCCATTGTTCTTTGTTTAAACCATTTACTAACAAAGGTTTTGGTTCTTCATATTGCGCCATAACTTCATCCAACTTTCTAAACAAATCAGGATCAGAAACTCCACCTTGTTGATCATAGGTAAATAAATTTTTAAACTGAGTGTTTTTTATATCCGCTATCTCTTTTAGTTTTTGTTGTTTATCATTAGCTACAGATTTTTTTATAAGCTCATCCCTAGATTTTTCTTCTTCATCCATTCTTCTTTGATTTTCAACTCGTCTTAATTCAGCTTGCCTATTTTCCTCTGCAATTCTTGCTTCTTCCTGTCTTCTTGCTTCTTCCTGTCTTTGTTCCTGCTCAACTCTTAATCTATTAGCATTCTCTTCTCGTTCTCTTAATACTCTTTGTTGATTTTCAAGTTCAGCACGTTTCTTTAAATCCTGCTCAAGATTTATTCTAGCTGCTATTTCATTCTGCAATTTATTATTAAGTTCATCTCTTTCTATACCAAGTTTTAATCTTTGATTTTTTTCATTCTCATATTCTCCCATATTTTTCTTGGATAACTCCTCAGCTTGAAGTTTATAATCTTCCAAACTTTTTATTTTATCTAAATTTGATGTTCTTTCTTTCTCCATTTCGGAGTATCTATTTTGAAGATCACTTATACTAGATAAATCAATACCTTGATTATTAAAATGATTGAATATTGTATTTATTCCGCTGTTAACTCCTCCTTCATATCCACTATTTCTTGCATTGGTTAATAGTTTTGGATTCATACCTCCTTTTTCTGCCTGATATGATTTATATAATTGTTCGTTATTTTCTTGTGCATTTTTCCATTTCTCGAGTCCTTTTAAATTCGATCTTTTAACATCATCAAGTACTGTTCCAAATTCATTATTAGCTAATTGGTCGTATTGATTTAATTTATCTATATTATTTAAATCACTATACTCCTTATCTGCAATACCTCTTACTAAATCTTCTTTTACTGCTTTTAATTTTGATTCTCCGGTAGCAGACAATAAATCCTGCATTCTATTTGTAACGGATTTTAAATGTGAATTACTGCCGTACATCCCTTGTTTGATATACCTGCTATTTAAAGCTGTTAAATCGCTTATTGCTTTCTTTTTTGCTTCTTCATCAAGAGATTCGAACTTTGGTCTTATGTTTTCAGGCAAAGAATTTACAACATTATTTACTGAATTAGTACCATCTACTAAAGATTTTCTAGTTAATTTACGATCAAGGTAATTTTTATCTTTATAGAAAGGACTTATATTTTCGGCTAGTTCATAAGACTTAGCTAATTCATCATTTACCGGTTCTACTAATTTACCTTGGTAAACAGGTAAATTGGTTCTTGGGGCAGTCATCCATTGATCAACAGGTTTACCTACATCAACACCGTAAGCTTGTAGAGCTTTTATTAACTGTTTACCTTGTAAATCAAGTACGTCAGGATGCGATGTTGCACTATCTATTCCATCCATTGAATTTAATACAGAGTTAAGATTTTCAATACGTCCGTAAGGCTCATTTACTTCTGCATCGAATCTGGCTTTTTCTGCTGTTAATCCTTTATTAACAATACCGTGTTTCTGTTCTCCGTACTTATTAAGAGAATCTATTAAAGCTTTTTCCCTGTTATACTTGTTTTTACCTGATTCAGAAATAGCCTCAAAAGCAAAACGACTCTTCTTTCCTTGAAGTTTCTTTATTTCAGGATTCAAAGTGTTTAGATCAGACCGGAATTCATTTGTTTTTAATTGATTATTTCTATCTACATTATTTCTAAAACTATCGTAATATCTATTAAAATTATTTCCGAACTGATTTCTTAATCTATCTGATACAGTTTCTAAACCTCTATTAGCGGTATTATAAGTAAAATCCTGTAATTGATTTATATTACCTTCGTTTATTCCTTCAATAGGTGCATTTGCTATAGCATTTAAATCGTTGGTATACGGCATACCTTTAGCAGTCCTTCTTTCCTCTAATCCTCTTGCTCTTTGAGTCATGGAAGACATTGGAGCTAATGTTTTTCCGGGATAAGGTGTATAATTGGAAGTAGATAATCTGCCGCTATCACGAATTAGTAATTGCCTAGCTTTATCTCTTATCTGATCAAAAGGTATATACTGTTTTGCCATATCTTAAATTCTTGTTGGATTACCGCTAAACTGCGGATTGTTATAGTAATTTAGCCATCTTCCGGTTCTTTCTCTTTCTTCCGGAGTACTAACTCTTGTATATAACGGATCTATTTCTATTCTTTCTTCCGGTAGGAATTTTTTACGTGCATTCCTACGTTTTGCCTGCTCTACCTGAAGTTCATATTGTTCTTGAGCAGCAAGTTCTTCAGGAGTTAGTCGTTGAGCTAGCATTCTCTCTTTTAATTCCTTACCTTCTTGAGCAGCAGTTTTTGGTTTTGGTTGATTGAATCTATCATACAAAGTTAATCCGGTAGTACCAAGAGCCAGTAAATTTTTGGGTTTACTTAGGAAATCCATGCTATTACTCTGTAATTTATCCATGAAACTCATATCATCTTTTTTCTTTTCTTTAGCAAGAAGATATTGCATATAACTTTCTGTATCATCACCGGCAGATACACCAGCACCTTTAGAACCTCCTAAGTTACTTAATAATGAAGTAGCTCCGCCGTATTTAGCAGCACTTTTACCCATCCCCATTACGCTAGATCCGGTATCTTTACCGAATCCAAGAGCAGGTAATATGGCATTATCAGTTCCGTATTTACTTAAAGTAGAACCAATACCGCCCATACCTAGTTTAGTTGCCCCAAAACCTAATCCTGATGCAACAGAAGGTAAAGCTGCCCCCATTCCTGCACCTTTTAAAGCTCCTTGTAAAGCGTTTTTACCTCTTGCTGCATGTTGTGCTCCCTGACCTACAGCACCTCCTATAATACCCCCTACTCCCGGTAAAATCATATTACCGATTAAAGCTCCTGCTCCTCCTCCAAGAACACTTTTTATTGCTTTAAAAGGTTTTTTCCAGAAACTATACTCTCTAAGTCCTGTTTTTGGATTAATGCTGCCACTACCTCCAAGACTTTTTAATATTCTAGATTCAACAGGATTAATATGAGCAAGTTCTGTGTCTCCTCCTCTACCTTTTTTCTTTGTTTGTTCTAGTACATCCTTAATATGTTTTTTACTATATTTTTTTAATGTTTTATGTTTATTTTTATTAAACATATCGGATATATGTTTTCTATTTTTCATTTATTTGTCCTCATCATTACGATATATACAGCCTTAGCCCAATCTTCCCAGCTTTTAAACATATCAAGTTTACGACCGCTTTTACTACTTGCAGCAATTGGTATACTATTTGTTTTAAAAGTACCTATTCCTGCCATTTTGTTTGCAATCTCACGCCAATCATCATTTGGCATAGGTATAGGTAGTCTCTCATCCTTATAAATCCTTAAAACTTCTCTATACCAACGATCAAAAGTTATTTGACTCGGAAAAGGTAGATTCCTTATCATTGACCGTCTCCAATTTCAAAATTGATTAATATATTACCTACAGTATAAGGATATACACATACAAAAGTTACATTTACAAACCTACCTTGCACTCTCATATCTATTTTACCTCTATTATTACCCATAAACAAATCAAATTCCAAAGGAACTATTACTTGTTTCTGTACTCCTGCATATTTAAGCATGGCAGATCCTATAACAAGTAATTCATTCTCTCTTCTTGTGTATAATTCAGGAGCAGGGAAATCAGGCTCTATCTCGGTAATTCTAATATACTTGTCCATTACTTTACCGTCTTTAGCCGGAGGAAATGCTGCATATCCAAACCAAGGAGTAGTAAAGAATGAAGGTATATTATGTACTGAATTATCACCTCTTACCTCATAAAATCCTGTTTCCTGCTTCCATAGTGTTTTATAAGCATTAACAGGGTTATAAGGATAATTAGTGCAACTATCACCGAAACTTATTATATCTCCGCTTGCCTCATAAACTGTAACACAATCCCTTTGTATTTCAGTATCATACCAGCTATTTTCTCTTACATTATAAACAAGCTCTCTAGTACATCCTATATCTGCTCTATTCCTAAACCTTTTTTCAGGGAAAGCCCATCTTATTTCTCCGTAACGAGCTACTTTATAACCGTAAATTTTTTCTTTTTTAGTTAAATCAACATTTTCCAGAAACCATTCGAAATTTACATCATTCTTGATTGATTCAACTATTCCGTTATAAACAAAAGCACGATCCGTACCAAGCCAAAAGAAAAGACTATCGTACTGAACAATAGATTTTGGCGACATAACAGAAGAATTGGTAGTTATTTCTTCTCTTTGGAATTCAATAGGAGAATTTGGATTAGTTCCATCTGCAACGTTAGTTAGATATATTACAGAATTCTGTGTCCAGAATAAAAATGTCGGAGCGTTTGTACCTCCTCTAATAGAAGCACCAAATAGCAGTTTATTCTCCGATATTTTATATGAATCGGCATCAGAATCTCCAGTGTCATCAAAATCAAGAGGATTACTTGTTTTACTTCTTAATATAGTACCATTATTTCCGTATAGATATAGACAAGGAGAAGAATATAAAATACCTCCTGACGGTATATTCCCATAATCTCCTAATACAACATTATTATTTACGAAATCTGCGTTATCATCTGTTACTGATTTATAATATAATACCCCCGGTCTATCGCTTAACATATTATTGCCATTGAAAGTAGAAAGTAATGCTATATAAGGTGTGCCATCTTTAATAAATTTAACCGATTGCCAAGTTCTGGCTTGATCTCCGCCAAGTCCGGCTAAAACCTGCCTATCGTTGGTACTATTAGATAATTCATTATTAAGAATACAACGATTTACTCCGGTTGAATGTGTATAAATCAGAACCGGATTAGTTCCGTTAAAATATATATCAAGGTATGTAGGTTCAAGTCCTACAGGTTGATATATTTCTTTCTGTCCTTTCATTTTACGTATTTTTCCATTAACGAATCTTATATATTGTCCATCTATACAATATTCATCCTGGAATTCTCCGGCATTTCTTTGAATACCCGGTTTATACACTAAAGGTACACGCATTAATTATTATCTCTTATTACTGTTCTATCAGCACTTCTATCTTTATTCATTTTATTTATGGTATCTAATTCTTCATTAAACATATTTTTATATTCAGCAAGTTTAGCCGGATTATCCAAGAATATTGCTGCTTCAATTAGACATGAATAAAGGAGTAAATTAGGATATCTGACTGTTAAAAAATTTGTTTGATTCTCATTATTAAATAAAGGAATACCGAGATATATTATCTCAAAATTATATTCCATATCCATAGTTGGATAAAACAACCAATAGGCAGTATTATATGTGTTAGCTAAATCTGCATTATTAACATTAGTCATACCATCACTATAATATTTTGGTCTAGCTCTTTGTATATTTGCTCTATACGGCCAATAGGTAACCATGAACTCTCTAGATCTAGGTGCTAAATAACTGAACTTTTGTGTTGCTGTGTCATACATTAAAATACATATAGTTTCACGCCAGTTAGCAGGTTTTTGTATAGTGGATTGACCGGCTGCAACATTGTTTATTTCATATTTTATTTCAAAACCTAAATCTTCTGCTCTATTATAAACCCTGATAATTCCTTGCTGGATAAGATCAGGTAATTTAGCAACAAAAGGTTGATCCGTTCTTAGCATATATAGCTGTAAATCATCGATCAAACTTGTATATGTCATTGCCATAGATTTTTCTTTAATTTTTTTGTTTTGCTTTACATATAATTTAGTGTATAATACATCAGTTAGGAGTTTTTTTATACTTTAATTTTATGAAGAAAAAGTCTGTTTTCAATAATAACGAAGTAGACATAGATTTACTGGTTAATCAGCCTAAACATATAAGAAAATTGTTAGGTAAGAAAAAAGACAAAAACGAAGAAGATGAAGTAGAAGAAGACGAGGATAATGAGGGTAATGATACCAAAAGTATAAGTCCTCAGATGAAGCGTTATATAGAAGAGTATATTGATTCTAAGAAGGTTAAGAAAAAAGAAAGACCTGAAAATTTTATGGTTAAAGCCGCAGAAAAAATCAACGGTTTTATAGATGAATCATATGATAACGCTAAAAAAAGCAAAAAAGATAAAGACGGAATCATAGAAAGTTATTTAAAAAGGAAGTTTAGTAAATAATGTTTCAATATATTAAATATTTAAGAGATATTATTTTTATTATTCTTTTAATTAGATTAACTTTTATTGAAAACGATTCAATATGGTTATTAATTGAATTAGCAGCATCTCTAGCTTATATTTTTATACCTAATAATCTCTCAAATAAAACTGATATAATAGATACACCAGAATGATTGATACATATATCTTATTTACCATTTTTATTCTATAATATTCTATATACTTAAATCAATAATACTGAATAAAAATTTAAACTATAGATATATTTTATTTTTAATTATTATACCTATAATCTATAAACCATCAATAAGTTATTTTTTATCAAAAATAGAAAATAAAACTATTATTGAATTTATACACTTCAAAGACTAACTATCTTTTTTATCTAAACTATAGAAAAATTTACCACAACTACAACATTCTATTATTATACTTATATACACTTGAGCCATACCGTAATGTACGTATTTACAGTGTTTGCAGGTATATTTAGTCGTCATAAGGATCGAATATTTCTTTTAATAATCTTTTTTCTTTCTTAGCTTTTATCTCTTTGTAAAATCTCTCTAGTGCCGTATTTTCTGCTATCATTTCCGATATCAATTTGTTCTCGATAGTTGATTCTTTTATAATTTTCTTTGGTTTATGAATGTAACCATAGGTTAATCCTCTATCTTTATTGGTGTAATTTAAACTGTTAAGTTCGATTATCATGTTAAAATATTTCAAACTTATTTTAAGTTTTAAA
>Ga0214917_10002386_pt1 | contig 22868 bp, 22 predicted proteins | sample LL_1208_BB_MetaG_FD_177983 | JGI IMG/M metagenome (GOLD analysis project Ga0214917, IMG submission 177983) | Freshwater microbial communities from Lake Lanier, Atlanta, Georgia, United States - LL_1208_BB | ecosystem: Environmental > Aquatic > Freshwater > Lake | place: USA: Georgia | collected...
GCTAAGGCGCTACTCGACCATTCTCATTAAAAGCCTTGTAGGTGTATGGCATTAGCTCTGCCCAGAAATCTTCCATCTTCTCAGCACACATTTCAATTTCACGCTGAGGGAAAGATGGGAAGTGAGTTCCTTCACGCTTAGTCCTAAGGCTTAGGAAGTTCATCAAAGCTCTTGAGTTCATGGTCACATACATTGAAGAGTAAATGTTTAGAGGTAGCACGATACGCGCAACTTCTCTAGCAACACCAGCTTCAAGCATCCTCTTGTATGACTCATAAGCCTGCTGAGAAGTAGTTCTAGACTCCTGCTCAACTAGAGCAATCTGCTCAGCAGATCCTGGAAGGAACTCATAGTGACCTGTCTTACCAACCTGAACCAAATTACGATCTGGACCTGGCACATAGAACACCGGGTTTAGTTCCTTGTATCGGCCTGATTCTTCGTTGTATGAAGCAATGCGGTGACGCATGAACTCACGGAAAACGAAGATAGGTGCTTGAACATAGAAAGTCATTGAGTTGTGCTCAAAAGGAGAACCGTGACGATCCCGCATCAGGTAATTAATAAGCCCTCTGCTGCGCGTCTCATCTTCGCTGGCATCCGTGTGAGCCGCAGCTGCTTCTAGAGTCTGCTCACCCTGGGTGGAAACTCTAGCTGCGAATAGAACATCGCTGTCAGAAGCGCTAGAACGCACTAACTCAACTGTTACATCACTACGAAAAATAATCTCAGACATTTTATAACCCTACCTTTGTGACCTCTCTATTGCTTGACGCATTGCCGACCTGGCTCGTTTTCTATCCCCACAGGCATCATAGATAAGCCCTAGAGCAAACCACTTCCGCCAATTATCCTCATCTGCCAAGGCAGCATCCTTGTATTCCTGAAACTCCTGAAGAGCCTCAGCCTTGTTAGCCCTACCCGAAGGCAGCACCCCAAATCTAAACCTTGGCCAGTTACCCTCGTTCTCCAGTAACTTGCCAAGTTTCTCAATAGCCAGACCAAAACGAAGCTCTCGATAGATAGCCCAAGCTCCAACAACTGGAATAACCAGAATTGATCCACCAATAACCTTGGCAACTGGATTAGCCTCAAGCAAGAATAAATAACCCTTTTGGCCCAACAGTGCCACATACATAAGAACAAGTGCAGCCATAACTACCGCACCTAATTTGGCAGAAGTCATTAGATCCCTAGAACCTTATCCAAGCCGACTGTCAGACCTTTGGAGGATGAAGCAAATCTAATCGAGTGCAAAACACCTGAGGCATAAGCCTGAATCGAACTAACCTCATGCGAAATATTTAGAACCTCGCTAACGCCACCTAAGGTAACTTCCTGTTTAGCTGAAACTCCACTAAGCCTCATGCTGTGCACAGGAACCCCTGCAACAACCTGTCCCCTGGCTTCCTGACCAACACCTGGAATCAACGGCTGAGTCAAGCCAGCCTCATGACGACTTTCAGAAATAAGTTCTGCAGTTCTAATCGCAGTTCCAGACGGAGAATCAACTTTTCCAGCGTGGTGAGTCTCAACGATCTCAATTGAATCAAAGTGCTTAGCAGCAAGAGCCGCAAAATTAGAAGCCAATACCGAACCAACTGAGAAATTAGGAACAAAGACAACAGCTGCCTCAGAACCAACCCCTAGAGCCGCTCTATCTGCTTCAGACCAACCACTTGTTGCAACAAGAATGTTCAACTTGTTTGCAAGAGCAAAAGCGACAACTTCTTTGCTCACATCAAGCTTGGTAGCCTCAAAGATCACATCTGCCCCTAGAGCCTGAGACAGTTCACTCTTTGAATCTAGAGCAGAGTGAAGCTCTAGATCCTGAGCAGCATCAATAATCTCAAGGGCTAACTTGCCCATACGGCCGGTAGCACCGATAACAGAAACCTTTATAGTCATGAGATAAAACTTACCAATCGCCTAAACAAACTCATCAAATAGGGACTGCTTGATTTCACCAACAGCCACAAAGGACTTAGGGGCTTCAAACATCAACTTAGCTAACGCCTGAACATCGCTTAGCTGAACTGCAGAATAGCGAGATAGCGATTCATCTAAGTCAATAAACTCACCATCGGTAAGTTCAGCCCCAGAAAGCCTAGACATCCTTGCCTGTGTGCTTTCAAACTTTAGAGCCAAACCGCCAGAGATGTTGCCTTTAGCAAGGGCAAGTTCAGCCTCGGTGATGCCATCGGTAGCAACTTTGCCAAGTTCTTCAATCATCAGCTTGATAACTTCAGTTGCCTTCTGTGGTGAACAACCTGCGTAAAGGCCAAATGCGGCAGCATCGCTGTATCCCTGGTTGAAAGAGTAAACAGAATAAGCAAGGCCGCGCTTCTCACGAATCTCCTGGAACAAACGTGAGCTCATTCCACCACCTAGGACAGTGTTCAAGATAGCCATCGCGTAGCGTCTGTCATCTCCAGCCACTAACCCCTGAGATCCCAGAATGATGTTGGCTTGAGCTATCGGTCTATTGATGACGTTTACTGAGACAGTTGGTTCAATAACGACTGCAGCCTGGCTACGCCATGATCTAGGTTTTGCTTTTAGGTTCTTATCCCAGCCAGCAATTTCTAGGTTTTCTTCAACCAGTGCAAGCAACCCATCGTGATCAACTCCACCAGCAGCGGTGATAACTAAATCTTCTGGACGGTAGTTGTTCTGGTAGTGCTGCCAAACAGCATCTCTGGTAACAGCTTTGATGGTCTCTGGTGTTCCACCGATTGGTCGACCAAGTTCATGATCGCCTAAAACAGCTTCGAAGAATCTCTCATGAGCAACATCTTGAGGATCGTCATCGTTCATTGCTAGCTCTTCAAGAATTACAGTTCTTTCATTCTCAAACTCAACTGGGTCAATTACTGAAGAGGTAAGCATGTCCGCAATTACTTGAACAGCAACTGGGATCGCCTTGTCCTGAACTCTTGCGTAGTAAGAAGTGTGCTCTTTACCGGTGGAGGCATTAGATGCTCCACCAACAGAGTCAAAAGCAACTGCGATATCTAATGCAGATCTAGTCTTAGTTCCTTTGAACAATAGATGCTCAAGGAAGTGTGTCGACCCGTGGTGACCATCAACTTCATCACGAGAACCAACAGCAACAGCAAACGAAACAGAAGCACTCTGTGCTCCTGGAACAGTTTCAGTTAAGACGCGAACACCGCTTGGGAGAACAGTGCGGCGTACCGTACTGCCTCCCGAAGCGGTGAACTCTAATTCGGGTTGGTCAAGATTGAACTGAACTACGCTCATCTTGGTTTTGGAATCTATTCTTCGTCTGAGCTGTCGTCAGAGGCAACTTCGCCCTCAACAACAGGAGATAGAGATAGCTTGCCGCGGTCATCGATCTTGGTAAGTTCTACCTGAATCTTCTGACCAACTGAAAGCACGTCTTCAACATTCTCAACACGCTTGCCAGCTAGCTTGCGTAGTTCAGAGATGTGTAGCAATCCATCCTTACCAGGGGTAAGTGAGATGAAAGCACCGAAGGTTGCTAGCTTCACGACAGTTCCAAGGAATCGTTCACCGATCTCTGGTACGTGTGGGTTAGCGATTCCGTTGATCATCGCACGAGCAGCTTCGGCAGCTGGACCATCGGTTGCACCGATGTAAACAGTTCCGTCGTCCTCGATTGAGATGTCTGCACCAGTGTCCTCTTGAATCTGGTTGATCATCTTGCCCTTAGGGCCAATGACCTCACCGATCTTGTCCACTGGAATCTTCACAGAGATGATTCGTGGAGCGTTAGGTGACATCTCGTCAGGTTCGCTAATAGCCTGAGCCATTAGGTCAAGAATGCTCAAACGTGCATCCTTAGCCTGAGATAGTGCACCTGCAAGAACTGATGATGGAATACCGTCTAGCTTGGTGTCCAACTGAATTGCTGTGATGAACTCTGAAGTTCCAGCAACCTTGAAGTCCATGTCTCCCAGTGCATCTTCTGCACCAAGGATGTCTGTCAAAGCAGCGTACTCAGTCTTACCATCAACTGTGTCTGAGATAAGCCCCATAGCAATACCAGCAACCGGTGCGCGCAGTGGCACACCAGCGTTTAGTAGTGACAGAGTCGAAGCACAGACAGAACCCATTGAGGTTGAACCGTTTGAACCTAGAGCTTCGGATACCTGACGGATTGCGTATGGGAATTCTTCACGTGAAGGAAGAACTGGAACCAACGCACGCTCAGCTAGAGCACCGTGACCAATCTCACGACGCTTAGGAGTTCCAACACGACCAACTTCACCAGTTGAATAAGGTGGGAAGTTGTAGTTGTGCATGTATCGCTTAGAGGTAACAGGAGATAGTGAATCAATCTGCTGTTCCATCTTCAACATGTTCAAGGTAGTGATACCCAAGATCTGAGTCTCACCACGCTGGAAGATAGCTGAACCGTGAACGCGAGGAATAACAGCAACTTCACAATCGATCTTGCGAATGTTTGCCTTGCCACGACCATCGATACGGATACCCTCTTTTAGAACACGGGTACGAACAACGTGCTTGGTAACAGACTTGTATGCAGCTGAAACCTGGTTTAGCTGTGCATCATCTAGAGTCTCTGCAAGCTTTTCCTTAACAGATGCCTTTAGAGCATCGTCAGCGTTCTGACGCTCTGTCTTATCTGCAACCTGGTAGATGCGACCTAGTTCTGCTTCTGCAAGAGCTGCAACAGCTGAGTAGACCTCATCGGTGTATGGAGCAAACAGTGGGTAGTCTGCGGTTGGCTTTGCAGCTTCTGCAGCAACTGCCTGCTGGGCTTTAACCAACTGAGCAATGAAAGGCTTTGCAGCTTCTAGACCCTGAGCAACAACATCTTCGTTAGGAGCAGCTGCGCCTTCGTTCTTGATTAGGTTCCAAGAAACTTCGGTAGCTTCTGCTTCAACCATCATGATTGCAACATCTTCTTTACCGTTTTCGTTGATTACACGACCAGCAACAACCATGTCGAATACTGCACGCTCTAGTTGTGAATGCTTAGGGAAAGCAACCCACTGACCATCGATAAGTGCAACACGCACACCACCGATAGGACCTGAGAATGGTAGACCTGCAAGTTGTGTTGACATAGACGCAGCGTTGATAGCCAAAACGTCATACATCTCGTCTGGGTGAATTGCCCAAACAGTAACAACAACTTGGATTTCGTTACGAAGACCATCAGGGAATGATGGACGTAGTGGGCGGTCAATCAAACGACAAGCCAAGATAGCTTCGGTTGATGGACGACCTTCACGACGGAAAAATGATCCTGGGATACGACCAGCTGCATACATTCTTTCCTCAACGTCAATAGTTAGTGGGAAGAAGTCGAACTGATCTTTAGGGGTCTTGCTTGCTGTTGTTGCTGAGAACAACATGGTTTCCTCGTCGATATAAACTGCAGCTGCACCCTGTGCTTGCTGAGCTAGACGACCGGTTTCGAAACGAATAACACGCTTACCGTGCTTACCGTTGTCGATGATTACTTCTTGTGCTTTGATTTCTGGACCTTCCATGGTCCCTCCTCTTTTTATCTTTATATGAAAACGCACCAAACCCCCGTAAACGATTTACAGGAGCGCAATTAACGCGTTGAATTCAATTAAGCAAATGCCAATTATTTGGCTGCTCTGGCCAACAGTAATAAAACTTGGGTAACTTGCCCCAAGATCCACCACCACTGACCAGCAAACCTGCCGTCTTTGAATCTAGGCTCAGTCTACCAGCCAAGGGCAAATAAGCCTATAGGCGCAACTTAGATGGTTGGTGCGACCTTTTTGTTGCCCTCAGCGAAGGATTTAGAAGGCAAAATCATGAAAATTACGTTCACAATCAGGTTGAAAGTGCTGGCAAGCAAGAACCCTAGGAAAAATAGTCCAAGACCTGGCAAGAAGGTTTGATCAGTGATTATCTGCTCGATAAGGGCATCAGATGGGAAGTTTTCGTCTGATAAAGCTTCTAGAGAGCTGACATACCCTTGGGTGAACAGGTTAGAAATCATCATTCCTAGTCCAGTAACCATGACTATTGCCCCAGGCAATGGACTTAGTAGCCAGACCCAAGACTTACCAGAGTCTCGAAGTCTTCTCACTGAGACTGCCAGTGAAGGCAGCAAAGTTGCTAAGGACAAAATGTCGGCTAAGAACCCAATTCCTGAAAGTAGGTCAAAAGCAGTCAAAATTAGGCCAGCCAGGACGGTAAAGAGGACCCAGTACCAATACTCAGCTCGCTTGGCTACTCCACCAAAAGTGACATAGTTTTTGAATCCAGACTGAATTGCACCAACAAAATCCATTACAGCTCCTTAGTTCAAGTAAAAGTTTAACTCTTAAATAGCAAAACCGCCCCGAAGGACGGTTTCACTGTGAAAATCTGAATTAGCGACGTAGACCTAGACGCTCAATAAGCGCACGGTAACGGTCGATCTCAACGTTCTGCAAGTAACCAAGCAGACGACGACGCTGACCAACAAGAAGCAATAGGCCACGACGTGAGTGGTGGTCGTGCTTGTGGTCCTTTAGGTGCTCGGTAAGTTCCTTGATGCGTTCGGTTAGAACAGCAATCTGAACCTCTGGAGAACCGGTGTCACCTTCGTGGGTTGCATATGCTTTGATAATTTCAGTTTTCTTTGTAGCGTCCAGTGCCATTGGGGTTCCTCTCGAGGCTCGCTGCGCGGCGCAATAAACCTTGTGAATATTGCTCTGTAGATCCGCGGCCGATACACGGCAACCTCTCCATCTTAGTCCAGAAAGGCGAGGCTTGGCTAGCCCAAAATGACCCTGATCTTGTCTAGGTCTGCGTTGATGGAAACAATAAGCTCTTCAACCCCGGCGAACTTAAGAGATGGCCTAATAAAGTCCACATATTCGATGTTCACTATCTGGAAATAGAAGTCAAGGTCTTTGCGATCAAGAACATGCACTTCCAGGAGTCTTGGAACCTCAGTGATAGTTTCATTGATTCCAATTGACAGTGCAGCAGGGTACCTCTCCCCATGTGCATCGAATAGCCAGCCCGCATAAACTCCATCCTTAGGCAAGAAACCTTCAGCAGATCTAGAGATGTTAGCTGTTGGAAAACCTAGCTCACGGCCAATCTTTAGACCGTGCTCAACTTCTCCCCTAGTGCAGTGCAATCTTCCTAAGAACTTAGCTGCAGCCTTCACATCCCCTGCTTCTAACAGGTTACGAATGTGAGTTGTTGATACTCGAACACCATCAACTTCAATGCTTGGAACAAGCAGCACAGTGAAACCAAGTTCCAATCCAAGATCACGAAGGGTGTTCACATCTCCTTCTTGACCAGAACCAAACTTGAAGTCTTCTCCGACTACCAAAGCTTTAGCGTTCAGACCTTGGATCAATATCTGTTCAACAAACTCTCGGGCACTTAGACCTGCTAAGGCTTCGTCAAAAGACAGAGTAACTAACAGCTCGATGCCAGCTTCATCCAGAAGTTCAGCCTTCTGAGTTGGACCGATTAGTGGAAGCGGAGAGGTCTTTGGGTCTAGGTATGAACCTGGGTGCTTATCAAATGTAATGAGAGCTGGAACCAGCATGTGCTCTTCTGCAATGTTCACTGTTTCAGCAATTAGAGCCTGGTGTCCTAAGTGAATGCCGTCAAACTTACCGATGGTAACTACAGTTGAGCCGAGTTCGGCTGGGACTGAATCAATACTGGCAACGCTGATCACTTGAGTGAACTCTTCCTAGCTGAAATCCACCAGAGGCCGAAGATTGGCAATACCAAAGGTATAAATCCATAGCCCATGCCAAAGAAGGACCAGACTGTTGGGTGTGCGAATAGTTCTGGGCGAATGAAACTCATCAAACCAATAACAAGAACACCGATTAGCTCAAAGATCAAAGTCTTCTTAGCCAATGAGAGGTTGTTCTTAGCAAGTGCAAAAGTAGCAACGAAGTAAACAATTCCTGCCAACAGGCTTAGCCAGTATGCAACTGGTGCCTCATCGTATTTGCGCAGTAATTGGTAAAGGGCTCGAACTGTTGCTGACAGAGCGAAAACACCGTAGACAGCAACTACTAGGTTTCCAACACCTCGACCAGCACGCTCTTTACTCATAGCGTCTAGCCTAACTTGCTACTCGGTTGGAGCAGGTGTTGGTGTCTTCAGTCCCTGACGAATAACATAAGCAGATTCGATTCTTAAGTTTTCGGCAAGCGGAGCATAGTTGTAGCCACCTAGAGACCCCTGCTGATCAAGTCTCAGGAAGAATCTACCCACAGCTCTTGGAACAAGAGTGGTGTCATTACAGGTATAGAAGTTCACTGGATAAACAGCCTGGTAAGGGACCGCCGGCTCAAAGCCTGACGCTGCGCTTGGGGCAATGTTCTTATCTAGTTTGACTGAAAGTGAAGAGGCTGTTTTGGTAATTGCAAACTGGCTAGTACCAGACTGAATACCTTCAAGATCAGGAACTGCAACTACTGGTTCGCCTGTTTCTTCATCAATACTTAGGAACACTGCTGCTGAGGAAAGTCCGAAGTAGGAAGCGTAGCTGTAGGGAACTACCGCGATCTGTCCTAGCTCAAGCATGGTGTACTGATCAGCACTAGGTGATACGACACCTTGAACCAACAGGTCCTTGGTTGGCTCAACATTAGAGAGCTTTAGGAAGTCCAATACAGACTGCAAAGCAACTTCATCTGCTTCTGCAAAAACTGAAATTGGAAGCGATGGCAAAGTAGTCTGCGGGTTGTCGTTTGCAAGCTCACTCCAGTCAGTGATGTCTCCGGTGAGAATTCCTGACATGTGCTCTGGAGAGATGTTTACGTTACCAACATCTGGAAGATTGAAAACAAATACACCTGCGTCGACTGCTACTGGGACTGTTTGCTTAGGCTCACAGAGTGCAGGGTAAGCAGAGATTTCTGCATCTACCGGAGTCGCAGAATCAGTCGTAACAGTGAAAGTCATGGTTGGTTCTGGATCAACACATGAGTAAGAAAGAGAATCTGCCCAGCCAACGACGATGTCGTTCATATACTCTGGGGAAAGAACTGCTACATCGCCTGATACACAGGTGTAGGTCATTTCATCAAGCGCTGCTTGAACTTCAGGAGGCATCGGAGGGTCACAAGCGGTCAACGCTAAGGTCGCAGATGATGCGATAAGTGCGCTAGCGATAAATCTTGAAATCTTCATTTGCCTAATCCTGGTCTAACTAAGTATTGCTTATAAACATAGAGATAGCGCGGTTGAGAATAATCTCAACCGCGCTACCACTAATCGTTTTTGAAACTAGCCGATTGTCTTGATCTGGTTTAGTGCACTAGTCTTTAGCGCACCACCTAGAGCAACGTAACCAAGGCTTGCAGCCTTAGCTGGGATACAGCTAGATACTACGTACTTGAAGAAGTCTCCAACAGCAAGCTTAGAAGCGTTTGTGCTTACCTTTGCTGATGCAGTTGGTACGTAGCGAGGAGCAACACCGTAAGTAACGATTGACAACTGGTAAGCACCTGAAACTGACTTGGTGAAGTCAATGCTTAGTGTTCCGTTGGTTGCATCGGTTCCGTTGGTGATGATTGACTGTGCGTTGATGAACTTCGCAGCAGCTGACGCGGTTGGAGCAATGAATGCACCAGCCTTGTTCTGTAGCTTCGCGATTGAAACATCTGCAGTGATCGCGTCTGATAGGTCGAAGTAACCGAAACCGTTCAGAGTGTCTTCTAGAGTACCTGAAACTAGAGCAGAAGTTCCTAGACCGGTTCCTACAACGTCTGCGCGAGTAGTTGTGTCATTACCCTGAGCATCCTTAGTGAATGGACGTGCAGCGCTGATCGCAGTTGACCAAGTTGAGCTCTTAACCCATCCCTGACCAGGAAGGTTCTGTGCTAGGTAGTTAGAGATGTTCTCGTTAGTACCTGATGAACCTGAACGGTAGAACACCTTGATTGACTTGTTTGGAAGAGCAATCTTAGCGTTGTTAGCCTTGATTGATGCATCGTTCCACTTGGTTACACGACCGGTGTAGATGTCTGAGATGTTCTGTGCGGTCAGGTTCAGACCGTCAGCAACCTTAGCAGCTGTGTAAGCGAATGCAACTGGACCACCAAGTAGTGGGACTGTTACATAGGTACCAGTTGGGTACGGTGTAGCTGAGTACAAGCTGTCTGTAGCTGCGAAGTCATAAGTACCTGCAGCGAAGTTGTTCTTACCAGTACCTGAACCAGTTGAGGTGTAAGTAACGGTGTTGTTTGTGTAGGCACCTAGACATGCCTGCATAGCGTTGTTAGCGAATGATGAGCCAGAGCCCTTGATTGACACGCCAGCTGCCTGAGCAGGTGCTGCCAAGAGCACACCAGCAACTACCGCAGCTGAAGCAGCGATAGAAACGATCTTCTTGAACATTTTTCTCCTTGTTTGTTGTTTATCGATTATTCGATGGCTTTATTCTTGGTAATGTTTGCTAACTAACAGGCTCGTTTTGCTAGCGTTTTGGCTAAGAAAAGGTTAACTTTGGGTATCTAACTACCCGAAGTGGCCATTTACATAGTCATTTGTTCTCTGGTCGATAGGACCATTGAAAATCTGCTCTGTAGCGCCAAATTCCACTACTCCGCCAGGAGTATTGTCATCGGCCAGGAAGAATGCGGTCTGATCAGAAACACGCTGTGCTTGCTGCATATTGTGGGTAACAATAACGATTGTCATGCTTGAGCTCAGTTCCTGAATGGTCTCTTCGATTCGACGGGTTGAGCCTGGGTCAAGAGCTGAACATGGCTCATCCATAAGCAAAACCTGAGGGTTCATAGCCAGTGAACGTGCAATACACAAACGCTGCTGCTGTCCACCGGAGAGTGAAATTGCCTGGTCATTTAGACGATCTTTGACTTCATTCCAGATAGATGCTCTGCGAAGTGAGGTTTCAACAACTTCATCCCCGTTTTCGATCTTGCGACCGCTTAGTCGCAAACCACTGAGGATGTTGTCGCGAATAGTCATAGTTGGGAACGGGTTTGGCTTCTGGAAAACCATGCCGATCTTGATTCGCACTGATACTGCGTCAAAATCTTCTGCGTAAATGTCTTTGCCGTCAAGGTACACAGAACCAGCAAGACCAGCCCCCGGGATAAGCTCGTGCATCCTGTTCAGGGTTCTAATGAATGTTGACTTTCCACAACCTGAAGGGCCGATAAGTGCTGTCACCTTGTTCGCAGGGAATACAAGGTTGACATCGCTAAGGACCTGACGCTGACCGAACCAGACGCTGATGTTCTCTGAACTTAGTGTTGAAGCTTTCGCCAAGCTGTTCATTTGCTTGCTTTCTCTTTTGTTGGTTTTGATTTAAGTGATTTAGATCTGGAAAGAATGCGAGTCGCACCGAAAAGGATTGCAACAAGAATCATTAGCACTAGCGCGCCACCCCATGCACGGTTCTGAGACGGAACGAATGCTGAGCCTAAGTAGTTATAAACATATGCAGGAAGAGTCATGATTTCGCCTGAGAAGAGATTCCATGAAGTTCCGTTGTTGATTGGAACGGTAAGAATCAATGGGGCTGTTTCACCAATGATTCTTGCAACGCCTAGCAAGATGGCGGTGACTAGACCAGACTTTGCTGCAGGAAGAATCACTTGGAAAAAGGCTCTGTAGTTGGGAGCTCCAAGAGCAAGCGCTGCGTATCTCAAGTCCACTGGGACTAGACGAAGAGCTTCCTCTGCAACACGAGCAATTGTCGGAAGCATTAGCGGTAGCAAAGCCATCGAACCTAGGAAACCGCTCTTCTGCCAATCCAGCGTGATCGCAATTGACAAGATAAACAAACCCGCAACAACAGATGGAAGTCCACTAATTGCTTGGGTAAGGGTTCTAATGATTCCCTTAGTTTTTGACTGAGACTGAGTTAGGTAAATCGCCATAGCGATACCAAGCGGAACCGTAACAACAGTTGTTAGTCCAACAACTAAAAGAGTTCCGATGATTGCGTGACCAACACCACCGTATTCAAGTGAAGTGGTGTTCGATACGTAACGATTATTTTGTGTGAAGAAGCCCCACGACATTGCCTGAGCACCTTGAGAGACCAGTGAGAACACGACTGAAGCCAAGAGGACAAGGACAAATGTGGCAAAGAAAACGACGAAAACGATTAGTGCAGCGTCTCCGACTCCACGCCTACCAAAGGCTCTGAAACCGACTGCAGAAGCTGCAATCAACTGAAGTGGAAGGAACACTCCCATTAGTGCAACGTTCCTATCCAAGCCAGTCACAAGGATGACTGCCGCGGTTAGAAGAATTGGAACGATACTTGCCAGAAGAATCTGGATTCTTCTACCGGTGTTTACTCTGGCCCAAGGCTGGACGGCAGGTCTTGGAGCGAAACTCATTAGTTCTTCCTCCATGGTTGGGCACGGTTGACGATGATGCTAGCGATGAAGTTGATACCGAGGGTCAGGATGAACAGAACCAAACCAGCGGCAATTAGACCAGAGACTTCTTCTTGTGTGGCTTCACCGAACTTAGACAAGATCATCGAAGCCACTGCTCCACCATTTGGTTCAAGAATCTGGCCCCAGTTGATGTTGAAGGTAATTTGCAATACGTAGAAGATTGCAACCGTCTCACCGAGTGCACGACCAAGACCAAGCAAAACACCTCCAACGACAGCACCAGCAGAGGTCGGGAAAATTACTCTGCGGAAAGTTGAGAATCTGCTACCACCAAGAGCTAGAGCACCATTGATTAGGTCTCTGTCCAGCTGGCTGAATACTTCGCGGGTGATGCTTGTGATAATTGGAACAATCATGATCGCCACAATCCAACCGGCGATGAAAGGTGAGCCGCCAAAGCCGTTGTCTGCTGACTTAACCTGGAAAATTGGGACCCAGCCTAAGTACTTGTTGAGGATCGCTCCCCACTCGGACGCGACAGGGCTAAACACAAACAAGCCCCAAAGGCCAATGATTACTGAAGGAAGAGCAGCTAGCAGGTCGACAAGAGTGGTTGCAACCTTTGCTAAACGAGAAGGAAGCATAAAAACGATCAAATAAGCAAGGGACACGGCAAGAGGAGTTGCAAAAACCACTCCGATCGCGCCTATGAGCAAAGAACCCCAGATCATTGGGCCAATCTGCATAACAATCGGGTCTTGCTGGTTGTTCCACTCTGTTCCGTAAACAAACGGTAGACCCTGTGAAGTTAGTGCTGGAAGTGCCTGGATGAAGAGGAAAATGAGGATAAAAGCTACAAGAACGAATGCGAAGTTAGCTGCAATTGAAGTAGTTCTAAAGAACCACTTGTCCCCTGTGCTTAGTGGGCCTGCGGATAGCTTACGTCTTACAGGCGCAGGTTTAGTGACAGAGGATTCGCTCATAGGCTTCAGTTTGTCTCTGGAGACTTACCTAAAGTTATAGTGTCGGTTAACGGGAGATTAACAAGTTAGGCAGATCCAAACCTGATTCCCGACCAGATTTGCCACATTCTTACCAACATAATGGCCACAGTTAGCCCCGAAACACCTAAAACAACGGTAGACCAGCGACTTCTATCGACTATTGCCCAGCCAACAGCTGCCGGAGGGACTATCAAAGCAGTCAGGATATACCCAAAGAACTCGACCGTATCCCCTTTTGCCTGGTTACCTGAGGCAACCAAAGCAATAGTCACAGCCAGCTGAACCAGCAAAAAGCCTTCAACTAGGGCAACTGCCCCAACGGACCACCAAGAAGGTGCTCTATTGATAAGCCCAAGAAAAATACAGTAAAAAGCAGCTGCTAGAGCCAGATAGACCTGCGCAAGGTATGCCCACTCAAACATTCGACTCCCCCTTGCTGAAGACAACCAGAGACTTGAGGGAACTTGTTCCAGCTGATTCAACAACCGCTACCAGCTCCCCTGAACAAAGGACTGCAGTAGGCTCAGCGACAGTTCCTGCAATCCGCTTACCAAATCGAAGGTCGATTTCATCCTGGGCTGATATCTCGATGTGTGGCAAAGATGTCTTAGCTGCTTCTGCTAGCTCAATGATGTTCACTGGTGAGCCATCTGAGAAATCATAGGCAGTTTCAAGATCAAACTCACCAATGCGAGTTCTTCGAAGTGCCGTTAGGTGACCGCCAACTCCCAGATCATTACCCAGGTCTCTTGCAAGTGCTCGAATGTATGTGCCGCTTGAGCAATCAACGACAACATCTAACTCAATGTATTCGTTTGTGAATCGAATCACCCCAAGAACTTCAAACCTAGATACTGTTACTTCTCTACTCGGCAGGTCAACTTCTTCACCTGCACGCACTCTTGCATAAGCTCTCTCTCCATCCACTTTGATTGCTGAAACTGCTGAAGGTTTCTGTTGAATAACACCGGTAAGTTTTGAAATGCCAGAGAGTATCGCTTCTTCGGTAATCGCAGAAATCTGATCGGGAGTTGCAGTAGTAAGAACATCACCTTCGCGGTCGTCAGTGACAGTTGATGAACCTAAACGAATAGTTGCTTCGTAGGTTTTATCCTTACCAACAATAAAAGTTAGAAGTTTCGTTCCGGATTCAATGCCTAGGACAAGAAGCCCAGTTGCCATCGGATCTAAAGTACCAGCGTGCCCAACTTTTCTTGTGCCAACAAGTTTTCTAACTCTGCTGACAACATCGTGGCTGGTGATTCCCTCGGGCTTATCAACAAGCAACAATCCAGGGGTTGCCAAGAATTACTCGTTCTCTTCGTCGATAACTTTAGGTTCTTTGTATGGGTTCTCCCCTGCAGCAAACTCTGCATCTTTAGCTAGCTTGGCAAGCTCTGCATCTCTAGCTCTTGCTTGCGCCAACAGATCATTCATGTGTGCTGCAGTTTCAGGAACCTCATCGGAAATGAATTCGATTGTTGGAGTTAAACGAATTGAGAGTTGTCTACCGATTTCACCGCGGATCTTTCCACGGTGTCTTTCGATAACATCGTTGCTCTTAGCTCTCGCCGCAGCATCACCAAAGAAGGTATAGAAAATCTTTGCGTGAGACAGATCAGGAGTCACCCTCACATCAGTGATTGTGACAAACCCTAAATCTGGATCTTTAACTACCTTCTCAAGTGCGTCTGCAGTTAGAACTTTGATTCGCTCTGCAAGACGTCTAGCGCGTGCTGCATCAACCATTAGACTCTCGGCTTCTCACGCATCTCGTAGGTCTCGATGATATCGCCAAGCTCAATCTCGTTGAATCCAGCAAGACCGATACCACACTCAAAGTCTGTCTTGACTTCGTTAGCGTCGTCCTTGAATCGCTTCAATGACTCGATCTTTAGGTTCTCTGCAAGGACTGTTCCGCCTCTTGATATTCGAGCCAAAGAGTTGCGCTTGATAGAACCAGAACGAACAATCGAACCAGCAATGGTGCCAACCTTAGAAGACTTGAAGATCTCTCGAACTTCTGCAGTTCCAAGCTGAGCCTCTTCGTATTCAGGCTTGAGCATGCCCTTGAGGGACTTCTCGATGTCTTCAAGTGCTGCGTAGATAACGCTGTATTGACGAATCTCAACACCTTCGCGGTCTGCGCGCTCTCTAGCCTTGTTATCAGGCTTGACGTTAAATCCGATGATGATCGCACTGTCAACTGTTGCAAGGTTGACATCGCTCTCAGTAATCGCACCAACACCACGGTGGATGATTCGAAGCTGAACTGAATCATCAACTTCAATCTTCAACAACGCATCTTCAAGGGCTTCAACAGCACCAGAAACGTCACCCTTGATGACCAAGTTGAGAGCTTCAACCTTGCCATCTTCAAGAGCCTTGGTGAAGTCTTCGAGGCTAACGCGCTTACGAGTCTTAGCAAGTAGAGCGTTACGGTCAGCAGCTTCACGCTTCTCAGCGATCTGCCTTGCCTGTCTCTCATCTTCGGTAACAACGAAAGTGTCACCCGCGCGAGGAACTGACTGGAGACCTAGCACCTGGACTGGACGTGATGGTTCAGCTGCTTCAACAGCAGCACCATTCTCATCGAACATTGCACGAACACGACCGTGAGCTGCACCAGCAACAATTGAGTCACCAACACGAAGCGTTCCAGACTGAATGAGAACTGTTGCAACAGAACCTCTTCCCTTGTCTAGGTTTGCTTCGATAGCAACACCACGTGCATCGCGGTGAGGGTTAGCTCTTAGATCAAGGGCTGCGTCAGCAGTTAGAAGAACTGCATCAAGAAGTTGCTGAATACCTGCACCGGTTAGCGCAGATACGTCAACGAACATTACGTCTCCTCCATACTCTTCAGCAACCAAGTTGAACTCGGTTAGCTGCTGACGAATCTTGGCAGGGTTTGCACCATCTTTATCAACCTTGTTAACTGCAACAACAATCGGAACACCAGCAGACTGAGCGTGGTTCAACGCTTCAACTGTCTGAGGCATAACACCGTCATCAGCGGCAACAACAAGAATTGCGATGTCAGTTACCTGAGCACCACGAGCACGCATAGCGGTGAACGCTTCGTGACCAGGTGTATCGATGAATGTAATTGCGCGATCAATACCTTCATGGTTGGTGTGAACTTGGTAAGCACCAATGTGCTGAGTAATACCACCTGCTTCACCGCCCTGAACATTCGCGTTTCGAATCTTGTCAAGCAATCTGGTCTTACCGTGGTCAACGTGACCCATCACTGTGACAACAGGAGCACGGTATTCCATCTCGTCTTCGTCTTCTTCGTAATCGGTTGAGATATCCAAACCGAATGAATCGAATAGCTCGCGCTCTTCATCTTCAGGAGAAACGATTTCAATCTTGTAGCCAAGTTCAACACCAAGAATCTGGAAAGTATCTTCATCCAACGACGCAGTTGCTGTTGCCATTTGACCAAGTGCGAATAGCACTGTGATCAACTGACCTGCATTGGCATCAATCTTGTCTGCGAAGTCTTGAATAGATGAACCGCGACGTAGACGAATGACAGTGTTACCGTCACCGCGTGGAACAACTGCTCCACCGAGGCTAGGTGCTGAACGTAGTTCGAATTCTTCGCGTTTCGCTCTCTTTGACTTTCTAGCCTTAGAAGCGTTTCTTGATCCACCCTTACCGAATGCACCAGCTGCGCCACCGCCGCGACCGCGACCACCAGCACCTGGTCTACCACCAGGACCACCGAAACCTGGAGCTCCGCCTGGAGCACCAGCACCAGCTGGACGAGGTGCGCCTGTTCCTGGCGGTCTTCCTGCTCCAGCAGGACGAGGTCCACCCGGTCTAGATGAAGGGCCACCGGCACCAGCTGGACGAGGTCCACCTGGACGGCTACCTGGTTGGCCCGGACGACCCATACCTTGATTAGAAGCGAATGGGTTGTTTCCCGGTCTTGCCATTGGGCGTGGAATACCCATGCCCTGGTTGGCAGCAAAAGGATTATTACCCGGACGAGGAATGCCAGGAGTTGCGGCAGGTGTCGCAGCAGGTGTTGCTGCGCTCTCAGGCTTAGCCTCTGGAGTTGCAGTCGGATCGACTGGCTTAGCGCTTACTTCTGGCTTGTCTTCAACAACTGGCTCAGCAGTTTCCGCTTTAGCAGCCTTAGCCTTGGTTGGCTTCTCGACCTTAGGCTCTTCAGCCTTTGGCTTAGCGTTTGGGTATGCAGCACGGAGCTTGTTGGCAACCGGCGGTGCAATGGTCGACGAACCGCTCTTAACGTACTCGCCTAAGTCTTTTAGTTTGGCTAAGGCTTCGGCAGTTTCAATACCTAGCTCTTTAGCAATGTCGTATACGCGTGGTAGCGCCACTTAATTTCTCCTGTCTGGGGCCTACCCAGTCAGGGCAGGCTTTAGTGCTTTGAGGTTCTCATTTCGAGGTTCTCATTAGTTTTCTAACATCTATTCGGCCTGTTCTATAAATTTGGCTAGATCACTTATTTGCGTCGGTAACTGCACTTTTACCTTCAAAGACCGGCTGAATGCACTGCGTTCGATGGCAGTTTGCAAGCAACTTGGACTTTCATGGAGCCAAACACCGCGACCTGGCAGGCTTTTAGCGGAATCGATACTCAATAAACCCTGAATACTGACCAATCGCAATAAATCTGCTCGATTGCCATGTTGACGACAGCCAACGCAAGTTCTAACTGGATTCATTCTAATGCCTGCACCCTAGAAAGCCCTAGCCTTATGACAACCGTCAAAAGTGGACTTTTATTCGTCATCCCCCATGTCATCAGACATGATGTCGATCTTTGCTCCGGTTAGTTTGCTGGCCAGACGTGAGTTTTGACCTTCTTTACCAATAGCCAAAGACAGCTGGTATTCAGGGACTAGAACACGAACCTTAGGTCTTTCGTCCTTAGGAGCATCCTTCTCGTTGACGATAAAGGCAGCTGAAACCTTGGCTGGAGACAGTGCTTGAGCCACAAACTTAGAGATATCCTCTGAGAAATCAACGATATCGATCTTCTCGTCGTTCAGTTCTGCAGTTACGGCACGAACTCTTTGGCCTAGTTCACCAATGCAAGCACCCTTAGCGTTTAGCCCAGGAACTGATGTTCTAACAGCAATCTTGGTACGCTGACCGGCTTCTCTTGCTACCTGAACAATTTCTACCTGACCATTAGCGATTTCTGGAACTTCGAGAGCAAAAAGCTTCCTAATCAAGCTTGGATGGGTACGAGATACGTTGATCTGAACCTGACCACGAACGTTCTTGTCTACCTTGGTGACATAGAAACGCATTCTCTTACCGTGTGAGTAGTCTTCTCCCGGAACCTGCTCTTCTGGAGGAAGAATTGCTTCAACATCACCGATCTTGACGTAAACCATGTATGGGCGAGGTCCCTGCTGGATTTCTCCAGCAACGATTTCTTCAACCTTTGCCTTGTATTCTCCGTAAAGACCTTCATCGGTTAGTCCACGAATTCTCTGAGCAATAACCTGCTTAGCTGCAGCTGCTGCGATACGGCCAAAGTTATCTGGAGTCTTGTCGACTTCTGGAATCTTTACGCCATCAGGAGTTTCAGTAAGAAGTTTTCCCTGCTCATCGCGCTCTTCGGTATCTGGAACCATAATCGCGACTTTGCCGGTCTTCTGGTCTAGGACTGCACGAGCAGAGTCGTTGTGACCAACGCTCTTGTTATAGGCAGCGACAATAGCTGCTTCAATAATTTCGACGAGTTCGGCAAATGGGATTTCTCGGTCACGCTCAACAAGTCGTAGAGCATTCAAATCGATATCCATGAGACGCCTCCTGGCCGCTAGTAAGTTATGCGAGCGACTGGAACTTGTGGCTCTAGATCGACTCGGTCACCGCTAATTCTACCTTGACTGAGCGTCTCTCGCCAGAGCGTCTATCCCAGAGGTCAACTTCACCGTTTTCTAGGCCACGACCGACGATGATGATGTGCGGAATGCCTAGAAGTTCGGCATCGCTGAACTTGACTCCAGGGCTTACCTTTAGGCGGTCATCCAGAAGAACTGACTTACCGGCTGCTTCCAAGTCCTTAGCCAAACGCTCAGCTGTTTCGAAAACAACCTCATCTTTACCAGCAGCAACAACATGGATATCTGCAGGAGCAACGCTCTCAGGCCAGATCAAACCTTTTTCATCGTTGTTAGCCTCAGCTAGAACAGCAATGATTCTGGTCACACCGATACCGTATGAGCCCATGGTCACAGTGACTAGCTTTCCGTTTTCATCCAAAACCTTTAGGTCAAGTGCTTGCGCATACTTGCGTCCAAGTTGGAACACGTGGCCAATTTCAATTCCTCGAGCTAGTTCAAGTGGTCCACTGCCATCAGGAGCAGGATCTCCAGCTCTGACTTCAGCGATGTCAGCGACACCATCGGCTTCAAAGTCTCTACCTGCTACCAAATTGAAAGTGTGCTTGTCGCTTTGATTAGCGCCAGCAACCCAAGAGGTTCCCCTAACAACACGAGGGTCAAGAAGATAACGAATCTTTGATTCAGCCTTCTCACCAAGGAACTGAACACCATTCTTTACCGGACCTATAAAACCCTTAACCAATCCTGGATTCTTGGCAAAGTCCTCATCAGTTGCAGCCTCAACTTCAAAACCAGGAAAAGCGACTTCTGCTCTCTTGGCTTCCATCTCTCTATCCCCCGGTAGACCAACCACTACTAGTGACCGTTTGTGATTGACATCAGTGAGAGCAAGAACAATGTGCTTCAAAGTGTGAGCAGCTGTAATCTCTGCCATTCCTAGTGAACTGTTTGCGAATGCAACAACTGAATCAATAGTTTTTGTGCCAGGAGTTTCGTGAGTAACAGCAGCCGGTAAACCTTCAACGCTCAACTCATCCGGTGCAGAAATAGTTACAGCTTCAACATTGGCAGCATAACCACCAGCAGATCTAACAAATGTGTCTTCTCCGATTGGTGACGGTGATAGGAACTCTTCGCTGGCAGAACCACCCATTGCGCCTGCATCAGCTTTCACAATCACGTACTCAATACCAAGGCGAGTAAAGATGCGTTCATAAGCGTCGCGCTGCGCTTGATAAGAAATTGCAAGCCCTTCATCAGTGACATCAAATGAATAAGCATCCTTCATCACAAACTCACGACCACGAAGTAGACCTGCACGAGGACGTGCTTCATCGCGGTACTTGTTCTGAATTTGATACAGAGTCAAAGGTAGGTCTTTATAACTTGAGTAAAGATCCTTTACCAAGAGTGTGAACATCTCTTCATGCGTTGGTGCAAGTAGGTAGTCCGCTTTCTTGCGGTCTTGAAGACGGAACAAGTTATCGCCATACTCAGTCCAACGACCTGTTGTCTCGAATGGTTCTCTGGGAAGAAGTGCTGGGAAGAATACTTCTTGAGCGCCAGCTCGATTCATTTCTTCGCGAACTACTTGTTCGACCTTTGCCTTAACAGCAAGACCAAGCGGCAACCAGGTATAGATACCAGGTGCTGCACGGCGAATGTAGCCAGCACGAACTAGTAGCTTGTGGCTATCAACTTCAGCTTCAGCTGGGTCTTCACGCAGGGTGCGCAAGAATAACTGCGACATACGAAGCAACATAATTAGTCTTTCTTAGCAACGACAACTTGTGGAGAGCCAACCAAAGCTGGGTCCATCTCTGCTGCCAAACGATTTGCTTCTTCGATAAGAGTTGCAACAATTTCGCTCTCAGGGACAGTCTTGATAACTTCACCCTTTACGAAAATCTGACCCTTACCGTTACCAGATGCAACACCTAGGTCTGCTTCACGAGCTTCACCAGGGCCGTTTACAACACAACCCATAACAGCGACACGAAGTGGAACAGTCATGTGTTCTAGTCCAGCAGTTACATCTTCAGCAAGCTTGTAAACATCTACCTGTGCACGACCACAAGAAGGACATGAAACAATTTCAAACTTACGTGGGCGAAGGTTCAATGACTCAAGAATCTTTGAGCCGACTTTGATTTCCTCAACCGGTGGAGCTGAAAGTGAAACACGAATTGTGTCTCCAATTCCCTTGCTCAAAAGCGCACCGAAAGCAACTGCCGACTTGATTGTTCCTTGGAAAGCAGGACCTGCTTCTGTAACACCAAGGTGTAGAGGCCAATCTCCTCTTTCAGCTAGAAGTTCATAGGCACGAACCATAACTACAGGGTCGTTGTGCTTTACAGAGATCTTGAAGTCGTGGAAGTCGTGCTCCTCGAACAAAGATGCTTCCCAAACAGCAGATTCAACCAAAGCCTCAGCTGTCGGCTTTCCATACTTCTGGAGCAGGCGAGGGTCAAGCGAACCTGCGTTCACACCAATTCGAATTGAAACTCCGGCATCTTTAGCAGCCTTAGCGATTTCGCCAACCTTGTCGTCAAACTGTCTGATGTTTCCTGGGTTCACACGGACAGCCCCACAACCAGCTTCGATAGCCTGAAAAACATACTTCGGCTGGAAGTGTATGTCAGCAATAACTGGAATTTGAGACTTCTTGGCAATAATTCTTAGAACATCTGCGTCGTCCTGAGATGGGCAAGCAACTCGAACAATGTCACAACCAGATGCGGTCAACTCAGCGATCTGCTGAAGAGTCGCGTTTATGTCGGTAGTTGGAGTGGTAGTCATTGACTGGACTGAGATTGGAGCGTCTCCGCCAACCGGAACGTTTCCGACCATGATTTGTCTGGTCTTGCGACGAGGGGTTAGTACTGGAGGTGTATTTGGAAGTCCAAGGTTGATCGCTGGCACTTTAGATAACTACTTTCTCAGTTCAATAGGTGATACAAGTCTAAATGCCAAGCCCAATTTCAAGGCTAAGCGCTTAGAACTGGAGCGGATTTACGATATCTCTGACTATCAGGACAACGCTGAGCAACAGCAGCAGCCCCGCGACGAAAAAGGCCAACGGCATCATCTTGCTGGTATCGACCGGCTGCTCAAGCTTCTTTCCGCGTAAGCGCCAAATACCTCGCTTGGCCCATTCATATAGACCCGCTGCAATGTGTCCACCATCCAGAGGAACTAGCGGAATCATATTGAAAACGAATAGTGCAACGTTCAAAGACATCAGAAGAGCCAGCTGCGAAGCAAATTTGTCTTCAAGGGTGATTTCAGAGTTCGAAGCAATATCCCCCGAGAACTGACCTAGGCCAACTATTGAGATCGCTCCATTTTGGTCTCGCTCTACGTTTGGGTTGATTTCAGCAACGGCGTTGATTGCCTGTACTGGGAGCTGGACAATCATCTGCCCGGTTGAGACCAACATGTTGCCGAGTTCTTGCACTGCCGTGACTGGGCTTACCTTGAACTTCTCAACTTTGAGATAAACACCGAGATAGACCTTAGTGACGCCATTCATTGTCATCTCAACTGGCTTTATCGTGAGGCCTTGTTCAACACCTGATCGCAGAACCGTGATTGGGATGTCCTTGTTCACGTTTGCGGACATAATCGATTCGACTTCAGACCAAAGTTTTACCCTTGTTCCGTTTATCTCAACGATT
>Ga0214917_10002387_pt1 | contig 22867 bp, 24 predicted proteins | sample LL_1208_BB_MetaG_FD_177983 | JGI IMG/M metagenome (GOLD analysis project Ga0214917, IMG submission 177983) | Freshwater microbial communities from Lake Lanier, Atlanta, Georgia, United States - LL_1208_BB | ecosystem: Environmental > Aquatic > Freshwater > Lake | place: USA: Georgia | collected...
TCATTTGATAAGAGGCTCGTCCTAGTAAAGATCTAAATTACTTCTTATTTCTACGCTGAATACGAGTCTTCTTTAGAAGCTTCTTATGCTTCTTCTTAGCCATGCGCTTGCGGCGCTTTTTGACTACCGAACCCATTTTTCTCAAATCCTCTCATGTTATAAAGCACTAGGTGAACGTTAGTATATTCTATCTAATTCTCAATAATTTCTTTCCCAATCTAATAAATGGCAATTCAATAACCAAGTATGTTATTGTCGAAACGAACAACACCATGGCGGCAACTATTTTCTGGTCAATCTTTACGTCATTCAATTGTAATGCTCGGAGTAAGGGAATGTGCAGTAAATATATGGAATAACAAATGTTCCCAACTGCAATAAGGGGCCATTTCGGCCTACTTGGAACTTTTGTATTTTCAGACAATAGTGTCACAACAGATATTAGAGCAGCAAGGTAACCTAGGTAATTTTCAAAGAACAGGACACTGAATAATAAGGGAATTAGTACAAGACGCAATTTACAAAGAGGTGTAGGGTATTGATTTCTAAAGTCATAGGTTAGCGCTCCTAATATAAAAAAAGCTTGATATTTAAGGTAGTCGACGCGAAATAGCTCCGTATTGAGAGCCTGCGCAATTATCACACTAAAATAGGAAACCATTAGACTAGCAATAGTAAATGAAATTTGACGAACGGATAACAGATTAGAATTATTTCTAATCTTTGAGCAATTATAGAATCCCAGAACAAGGGTAAGCCAAAACTCAAGCACAACAAAAAAGCCTATTCCAATTGGGTTAAATGCATAGGCGTCTTCGAAAAGCATATCTAAAAAGAGTACTTTTTTGATTACAAGAGACAGAGATAGTTGACCACTTAGGCTCTGGGTAAAAATCGCAAAAGCAGAGACTAATAGATATGCAGGAGCAAGCCTGAAATATCGACTCAGTAGAAATTTCCAAAATTTTCCTTGGCTTTGGTACAAACGCTGCAAAACAAATCCCGATGCTACAAAGAAAATAGTTGGTCCTTGCCCACCAAAATCAACAAGATTATTCAATGCTCTTCCCATAAAACTATCCAAAGGAAAAATATTTCTTAGGCCAAGTCCGCCATAATGAATCACTAAAACACCTAATGCAGCAAAAGCTCGCAAATATGTTGCGCGGTTTGACCCAATGTACGTTCTAAAGATTGGTGAGTTCGGCACTCGCTTCATGTTTGGATCTTAAACTCCATTCTGCAGAACTTGCCAATTAAACTCAGATACGTATCTAGAATTGGATAATAGAACGACCTGGTTGTCCATTTCGAACTTCGAAAATTGCTTTGTTAATGTCATTCAAACTATAGGTTGAAAGTGGATAAGAATCCAGAATTAAAGTTCTATTCTGAAGTAGTTCGATAAGATGTGGGATGTCTACATCAGGGTCAGAAGATCCGCCATCAGTTCCTCTAAGAATTTTTCCATAATGCAGCGGTAGTGTATACAAGGATGTTTTTTGATTTGAATTGGGGACGCCCACTAAATTAACAAAACCATTTTCTTTTGTTTCTTCGTAAGCTAATTCTATACAAGAAACTTTACCCGTAGTCTCAATTGCGATATCTGCGCCAACTGTATTCAAAATCAGGCTTAAGTCTAACTTACATTGTTCCTTAGATGTAAATTTGATCGTATCATTTGCCCCTAAGCTTGAAGCAACCTTCAGCTTCTTAGCGTCTTTATCTATCGCAATAATCCTTATATTGTTTAGAGTTCTCAGGATTGCAACTAATGCGAGTCCAACCCCTCCAGTACCTAGTATGAGAATTGTGCCTTCAGGTTTAGGCAATACCTCCCTGGTGACTATTCCGTAGGCAGTGGTAAGTGCACAACCCAGGAGAGGCAAAATTCCCATTGAGATGTTTTCGTAGTTACTAATTTTAGTTAACCGATTCTCTGAAACGATTGAATGTTGGTTAAAGGTTGTTACCCAACCTGCATTGAGATTCCTGCCATTCCATCGATACTGAGCCGTATTGGCATTTATACCTATTCCCTTTCTCCAATGCATAATTGCGGTATCTCCGACTTTCACCCGAGAAACATCATGTGCTACCTCTATAACCTGACAAACTCCTTCATGGCCTAGTAAGTGCGGTAAGAATTTGTCTTCACCCTTAATCGCATCAATTTCATTCAATTGTGCCCCGCATATACCTGAAGAGATTAATTCCACTAAGACTTGTCCAGATTCGAGGTGGTTGGGTAACCTAATTTCATCTATAACAAGCTCTTGGTGAGAGTTTTCCAAAATTGCTGCGATAGTACTTTTGATTTTCATTTAATGTTCCTTGAAGTCTCTGATTGGAATATTTTAAAGGACTTTTTAGATGTAATGCTCACAAATTGTAATCTTGTAAACATTCCAAAATTCCACTTTCGCTTAATCTGTTGTACTCAAGGTGATCTTTTTGCGAACCATAATGGTGAGAGAATTCATGCAAGAGGTTCCTTTGTCTGAACTTTCGAGAATCAATTCCATATTTATGTGCCGTATGAAGTAAACGTGTGAACAATCCTCCCACAGGAATATGTTCTTCCAAAACAATTACACGTTTTGCATTTTTGAGCGGATTGACTAAATTATCTAATTCTCGATCTTCAAGAATTGGAATGTGAATAATGCAAGTATGGTCTCCAAAATTCTCAGATTTAGACTTAAACTCCATTGCAACATGTAACATAATTCCAGTAGTGAGAATCAAGATTGGTCTATCGTCCTGGCCGAAAAATTTCAGAAAACCTGTCTTCTTTGTACATTGGTCAATAATCGATGGTTCACCACCTTTGCCAAAACGGACGTACCATGGCCCCACTTCTCTAGAAGACGCAATGACTATCTCTCTCATTTCGAGTGGGTCCGCTGGACAAGCAACCCGAATACCTGGGAGTGCGGACATCGTAGCAATATCTTCTATGGCGGTATGTGTCGGACCGAGTGGGGCGTAAACCATGCCACCCCCACTCGCAAGAAGTATCACTTTTGACTGATGCAAAGCCAAATCAATCGCTATCTGTTCATAAGCTCGTCGCGAAAAAAATGTTGCGATAGTATTTACAAACGGTACAAAACCTTGCTTCGCAAGTCCGGCTGCAAAACCTACAATGTGTTGTTCTGAAATTCCTTCCATAAAGAACTGATTTGGCAGCTCTCTCTTCATTTCAGCAAGTGTTCCAAACCCCAAGTCAGACCCAATAAAAACGATGCGTGAGTCAATTTTGGCTAACTCATACACTGTCTGAAGTGCGGTTTGTCTCATTTAAAGTAACCCTGCCCTTAATATCTGTATTTCTTCTGATGAAATCTTCGCTTTGTGATGCCATGTTGGTGAATTCTCAGCTTCCTTCAATCCTTTTCCTTTAACCGTATTTGCAATTACCGCTCTCGGCAGATCTGAATCAAATTCTTCAAAATCTAGGGCGTGAATCAATTCTTCACGATTATGTCCATCGCATTCGCTGACTAAGAAACCAAAAGACTCCAACTTCTCTCTCAGAGGCTCCATATCCAAGACTTCTTCGAGATTTCCCGAAGCTTGCATTCCATTTCGATCAATAATCATGCATAGATTATTTAACTTATGTTTGTAAGCGTGAGCTGCCGCTTCCCAAATCGATCCTTCATTGAGCTCACCATCACCGACTAATACATAAATGCGAGAATGCGTGTTCATAAGTTTTGCTCCTACCGCCAAGCCTACTGCTAGAGAAGGGCCGTGACCTAGCGCTCCCGTTGAAAACTCAATTGCGGATAGTTTGATGCTTTCTGGATGACCTCCAAAAACTGAATTGAAAGAACAAAAACTCTCTAAGTTCTCATTTCCGATTAGTCCATACTTTTCAAGAACTACATACAAAGCTAAACATCCATGTCCTTTGCTTAGAATAAATCTATCTCTTTCCATATTGCTATCGCCATCAATATTTCTCATTACAGCGCCGTACAAAATATCCATGATATCCAGAATCGATAAGGCGGGTCCGACATGCCCCCTACCGGCATGTTCAACAACGTCAAGAATTCTCTTCCGAAGTTCTTTGGAATCAGGATAATTAATTGAAAAGTCATTACCCTCATTTAGATTAGAAATTTCCTTCATATGCGAGAGTTTACAATCTTTTGAAGAAGTTGCTCTCCATGACACTGAGACAAACCCATATATCTATATGCCAGATCTTCAATCTTGCCTTTCCCAATTTTAGAGGCGGGAGACTTCTCCATTTGCAACCTTCGCATTACTATTACAGACCATTTGAGTGCGCTCAACTGTAAGTAATCAGCAATTGCAGATTCCGTAACTCCATAAACTGTACTTAATTCATTTAAAAATCTCTTTCGCAACGTGCGAGAAAAGTTATTTCTAGGATGCAACAAGAAATCGCCTATCAATTTGACGGGGGAATCTGCACCAAAGAACTCGAGATCAAAAAATCGAATTCCTCCCTCGCCCTTAATCATATTGTGTATTCCCAAATCTGACACACTATATGTTTTGTCCCAAACTTTATCCTCGTAATCCCTGGATGAGAGCACGCTCAAATACTTTCTTGCTTGAAGAAGAAAATCTTCGTTGCAAATTTCTCCCTTCATGGAATTAATCCTGCTACCAATTTGAGCTAACAAGTCAGATGTTTTCTCGATACCGTCAATTGAATTAGGAAATGAATCGTCATCACTGTAAATTAACCTCAAAGTTTTTGAAAAAGCAATAATAGCTTCCATAGAATCTCCATTGGGTTTTGGCTCTGAGCCCTGTAAATGTTCCATCACAATCATAAAATTTTCAGGACTTACCAACAATAATTTCGGTACGATTGAGACATCGTTCTGATTCAAGAAATGTAAAGCGCTTGACTCTCTATTCATTGACGTACTTTTTCTAATTTCATTTCCCAGATACTTCTTTACAACTACATTCATATTCTGAATTTTGACGGTGAAGATCAGGCTATTTCCACCATGAATAGTTTTCGCTATTTTTACATTACGGCCGAGCAATTCTTGGATTATCACGTAATCGTTTTCAAAATCTCTATCCATTGATAGGCACCTTGGAGAGACTATCAATGCTCGTGATGGAATCTGTAGACTTAAACCTTGACTGTGGATCGTAGAGAACTTTCCTTGTCCTGAGTGGAAATTTGGGGTCTTCTAGAACTTCAATAAGATCATCGACAAAACAATCAAGATCTAAAGCAGATATTTTTTCAATCTTGTTTTCACGACTAGGTTCAAAAAAGACGCCCTTTATTTCTCCAATTTCGTGAATATTTACAGCCTCTTCAAGCCAGTTCCGAGCACAATAGTGTAAGTCGATTCTTCCGTATTGTTCTGGAGTAAACCTTGTTTTGTGACTAACAATGTAAAGATCAGTTTTTGATCTCAATAGTTTTATCAAGAGATCTGACCAACCATACCCAGGTGTCGCGTACTTTAATCCCGAGGTATAGATCCATGCTTGAGCCTCCTGCCAATCTTTATCACTTCTGGCAAGCAATGCATTTCTCAAGCTAGCTAAATCGCAAATTTCTTCTATGTTAAGTTGTTCGGCATACACTCGCGCCGAAACTGAATAATCAATTAACGTATTGTCTAAGTCAAATCCTATTTTGTCAGGGCTCACGAAATAGCAAGTTCTTTCATTCGCTTAATATTAAAATAGGTGGGATTTTCTAAAGATCTATAGAAGAGACCTAATTCAAAAGCTTTGAGTAAGTCTTCAACCGCATTCTTTACACTTCGAATGGGTTTGAATCCAAGAGCTCTTTCAATTTTCGTAGAATCTACTCGATAAGATCGTGGGTCATTCGTATCATGATACTCCAATCGTGAAACGCCAGTAACTTTCGAGACAATGTCTGCTATTTCATTGATAGTTAAATTGGGACCACCAACATTGAAAACTTCGTCTTTGACTTTATCTACCGGTTGAGTAATCACGTGGACGTATGCGTCAACCATATCTTCTATGTGTAAGTTTGGTCTAAACTGTTCTCCTCCAAAAATCTTTATTTTCTTCTCATTTATGGCATGATTTGTCAGAATGTTGACAACAAGATCGAATCTTTGCCTTTCAGAATAGCCGCATAATGTCGCCGGTCGCAACACTGTGCCAATGAAGTCAGAGGAAGTGTTTTCGAACAACAAGTTCTCACATTCTGCTTTAAATCGTGAATAGTCGGTCAATGGTTCTAGTGCCAAATCTTCAGTAACTCTTTCTTCGCTCTTGATTCCATAAACTGAGGAAGATGACGCATAAACAAAACGTTTGACGCCAGAGTTTCTAGATAACTTAACAATTGGTTCAAAAGAGCTGAGGTTAATTGATTTACCTAGATTTGGATCTAGATCAAACGAGGGATCGTTCGAAATACAAGCCAGATGTATGACAACATCTATTCCCCTGAGCTGCTCTTTTACAATTTCTAATTGCCGAATATCGCATGGTGCTAACTCTAAACCTTGTTCGAATTGAACTTTTGTAAATGACTCTTTTCCGTACCAAAAAGTATCAAGTACTCTTACGTCGAATTTATCAAGCAGTGCAGGTACTAGCCTTACGCCAGCGTATCCAGCGCCACCAATCACTAAAACTTTCTCGCGAGCCCTCACCCAAGTAATCCTTTCACAGCTTTCTTGATGTCTGAAATTTTCAGGGAAGATTGATGTCCGAGTTGAGAAATTTCATGTGCAGCAACAATACTTGCCACTAGACCTATGATTTCGATTGGCGCACCATGTCGTGCGAGTATCGAGCCAATTGCAAGAACGGCATCCCCTGCTCCTACTTTATCCACGATGCGACTCCCCAAGGCCGGAACAAGGGTGTGGCCTTTCTTGGAAAATATCATCATACCCTTGGCGCCGAGAGTTACAACTGCGTAGCTTGACTTTAATCTCTCCATGTATTGGGGAACAATTACTTCGTAAGCTGGATTTCTGTCTCTTAACTCTAATTGTAATTCGCTTCCATTCAACGACAAGAAGTCAGCATGCGGGTACTTAGTTATAGTGTTAAAACCTCGATTACCTGCGTTCGCTTGTGTATTCACTGCAAGAAATTTTTCCAAAGTTGAAATTTTACTTGCTACTTCCCTTGATATCAGTCCGTGTCCGTAATCTGCAACAATCCAGATATCTACTTTGGAATCACAGGATTCTAGCAATTGGAAAAGGGTTCTACCAGATAAATTCATAGACTCTTGATGAAAATCATAAGTTTCAAATACTCTAGTTCCTGAACCAATATCCACAAAGCGATGCTTCACAATCAGCTTATTCTCCGATTTTATAATATGCATGTTATCGATTCCTATAATTTCGTCTACAAGTGAAGACTGTTCTTGAGGAACTTGGTTAGGCAAAGACGAAAAAAGGTAAACTTGTTTTGCCCAACTTTTGATATTATCCGCGATTGCGAGAATGCCCCCCGTAAAAGTTTGTGTGTCCTGAATTTGAAATGCGAGTATGGGGTCCTTGCTTGACTTTGCCAGAGACTCACAATTTGTATATTTATCTATTATTATCTCGCCTATTATTCCAATTTTAGTATTTTCTATCGAATCCAAGTAGTGATAGACCAATTCTGTAGAATATTTTGAGCGAAAATCTCTTATCCATTCCTCTAAATCTTTTCCTCGATTCGCGAAGTGTGCGTTTATCAAGCTAGTGCTACTTGATGTCAGTTCATTTGTGTAATGAATTTCTCCACCATGTTTTTTGACTTGAGCAATCTCTTTGGAAATCATTCCTGTTATATCACTAGCATGATTCACATAATCAGATCCTTTAAAATAAATACTCGGTTTAATCAGATCAATCGAGTGGATTGCAGATTGATACTCCGAAACTAATACATAATCCACACACTCGAGCATGCTTATTGTCTGAGCTCTAACTTCTTCAGGAAATAAAGGCCTGCCCGGACCCTTATTTACAAAGCGGTCTGCCGTCACACTTACAATAAGTAGGTCTACTTTCGCTTTTGCGGCCTTGAAGTGAGCAAAGTGTCCAGGGTGAAGCAGATCAAAAACACCATGACACATACCAACGATTTTTCCTGAAGACTTCGCACCAGATGAAATCTGTTCTGCCTGTAATTCAGATATCAATTTCTTGCTATTAGTCATTTGTCGATCCAAGGTATTTGAACCATTCAGAAGTGGCCTCTGCAATCTTATCTGGAGTCCATACAGGTGCATTTTTCCAATCTGTTTTTGATTCAAGCACTATTGATAAGCCTTGTTCGAGGCTGAAGGCTGGCTTCCAATCTAATTCCTGCCTTATTTTGGAAATATCTGCAAAAGTTTGTTCTGGCTCACCTGGACGTTTTGGTAAATAGATGTGTTCTCCTTCACTTATTAAGTTTGCTAGGTCCTTTACTTTACGTGGTTCACCAGATCCCACATTATATATTTCATTGTTCTTATCAGAGATTGCAGCGCAATAAAAAGCTGAGACTACGTCCGTGACATATGTAAAGTCTCTCAATTGCTCGCCGTCTCCGACAATCGTGAGAGGCTTATTTGCCATCATTTGAGCTAGAAATACCCCCATGACAGCTCCATAGCTACCGGACGTTCTAGCCCGGGGACCATAAACATTAAATAGCCTTAAACTTATCGCTGGTATTTTGTAAACTTGGTTCCAATGTAGAACAATTCTCTCGCCAAGAAATTTTGTTAATGCATAGGGATATTGTTGCTTCGCCTCTGCTGATTCCTTAGTGGGGTATTGGTGTGGTATTCCATAGCATGAGGAAGAGGCCGCATACACTATTTTTTTTATATTTAAATCACGCGCTTTTTGACAAATGTTGTAAGTTCCAACAACATTCGATTCAAAATATCGAGTTGGCTCCTGAATTGAAGGAACGATTTCAGCCAACGCCGCAAGATGGAAAATGAAATCAAAGTCACCTCTTATCTGATCCAAATCATCTTGTTTAGATATATCTACATGTTTCAGTGAGAATGCGGGATTTTTCATTGCTCCTTCAAGATTTCTTAAGTTTCCACTTGAAAGATTGTCGATTCCCAACACCTGGTGACCTTTTGCCAGCAGAAAGTCAGTCAAGTGACTTCCAATAAATCCTGCAGCGCCGGTAACTAGACTCCTCATCTTAGGTACCTAACTAAAATTGGTTGAGTTGGCATAATCTTCTATTCGCCTTCGAATCTGCATGCCAATGTAATGGCAAACAATTGAGTGTGTGTCTTCGGCTATTTCATAGGCACCGACAGCTGTGGGAAAATGCAAAACAAGTTCTGATTCCGCTTTCAATACACCGCCTTGAAAACCCACGAACGATATGGTTCTCAATCCCATCGCCTTTGCGCGGCGAATGCTCTCAACTAGGTTTGGTGAATTTCCCGACGCGGACAATGAAATTATTACGTCTTCTTTGTCAGCTAAACTCCAGATTTGCCGAGCAAAAATATCATCAAAGGTATAGTCGTTTCCGATTGCAGTTATCTTTGCTGTGCTCTCTGATAGACAAATTGCACGCACTTTGATTTTTGTTTGGTTAGTTTGCCTCGTTAAATCTGCGGCAAAATGAGAAGCTGTCGCCGCACTCCCACCATTACCTATAATCCAAATTCTGTGCTGAGAAATTGTTGCACCAACGATACATTTGATTACTTCTTCAATACTATTTTGTTCGACCGTATTTATTGCCAATCCAATATCTGCAAAATAGGATACTAGACTTTGAGAATTGCTCAGGACCATCTACGCAGATTACCACGATTCGTATTCTGAACAATATCTTCTGCTATCCTAAAGGACCGCTCATATGTTTATTAAGTCAAGTAAGGGGTCCAGCCATGAGTCATGTTGATTTAAATAAGCGTAAGTTTGTAATTACTGGCGCAAACGGACACCTTGGCCGCGCGATTGTAAAGGGTCTTCTTGAATCTGGTGCCCAAGTACTGGCGCTATGTCGACATAAAGAAAATCTATTGATGCTTGAAGAAGAATTTGGACACCTTCTAAAAATTGATTATGTTGATTGTAGAAATGAGACTGAATTGAAAAATTCTTTCCGCCGATTTCATGAGGAGTTTGGTGAAATAGATGGGCTCATCAATAATATATATGCCGGATCGCGAAGGCCCCAGCTCTTTCAATCTTCATACGAGATTTTAGATACGATAGATGCAACATTCGTATCATATTGGTTAGCACTTAGAAGTATCTTGCCTTTTTTAAACAAAGCAAAGTCATCTATTGTCAATAATGGCTCTTTGTGGGGTTTGGTGTCGCCAGATCCGTCGAATTATCTGGATTTAGAAAATGAACCTTCTATTTCGTTAGTTTCCGCCAAAGCTGCCGTCCATCAGTTTACAAAGTATTCTGCAGTGTTATTGAGCAAGGACAATGTTAGAGTGAACACGATAGTGCCCGGATGGTTTCCCCAGAAGCGAGGCGTTGAACGTCCAGATTACATAGAAGCTTTATGCAAACGCATTCCACTAAACCGCATAGGCAGGCCGGAAGAAATTGTTGGTCCAATTTTATTCCTACTTTCGGACAGTTCCTCCTATATGACTGGTCAGGAATTGATTATTGATGGTGGTTACACGTTAACTTAAGAAATCATCGCGGTTTAAAGTCCTCGAAATAAGAACTGATCCCTCGTCCCACCTTTGTGGTAAATCCTCATACTTTCGCGCAATACTCCATGAAGTCTTTTGAGAATACACTTTCAAATTTCTAGATTCCGCCATTGCGAAAATTAGTTTCGCAGAATTTGTATCCGTAATTTCTACAACACAATCAAATCGCTCCCAAGTATCATTGGATAAATCAATTAGAGCATCCACTTCGGCTCCCTCAATATCAACTTTAGCAAAGGTTCTGCCAGTATCGGAAATAAAATTACTGAACCTAGAAACTTGTACTTTCAATGTTTCAGTAGGTCCATAAACATTAATTTTATTTCCTTCGATATGCGAACCCGTAGTGTTGTCAACAACTCGAACGAAATTAGCTTTACCATCAAAATTCGAGGCTGCCACGTTGTGCTGGAAAATATCCTGCTCTAAATCGTTCAAGGAAAATCTTTCAGAGGCCTCGATATAGTGGACAGGGTCCGGTTCAATGTAATGCACCTCACAGTTTGCAAATTTGCTGGCAATAATCGAGTGCAAGCCTAGATTTCCTCCTACATCCACGAATCGCGAATACCGTCTTAAAATCTTTCTATAAATTGCGAATAACACTAATTCTCTATATTCCAGGTGAAAATAGGATTTGACGCTACCGAATGAGTAGTACGGGAAATGAATCTTTCCAGCATCAGTTAATTCGAAATACCCTTTCGAGTTTGGCCCCAAGGTTTCGAAGTTAAGGTGATCCACGAAATCTGAAATTATTCTTATAATTCCTGCATGTTCGACTACATCGCTCTCAAGCGCAGGAACTAAATCTAAAACCAAATCGTAGGAATTTCTACAGTTTGTCATTTGGATAGTTTAGCCACAAATCCGAAATCTTTGGAACTTTATGCTCTAGCTCCTTAGGAACTTTAGATGTTTGACAGAAAAACTGACTTACCAAGTGTGAACCAAAAGGCTCAACGTCTTCAAAACGTGAAGAAAAGTGCGCAATTACTTGAATCGTGAATTGAGTAATCGTTCTTGGCTCGCAATTTACTATTTCTATATTTGCTGACTCGTAAGTATGGGTTGCATTAGCTTCCCAAAGTCCCATTTGAACAATTTGGCTTAACGATAGTAAGTTGCCTTTTTGTCGATCACGAAGGCCCTTTGGGAGAATAAGTGGTCGTAATTGTGACACTCTAAAACTGCCAACAGGAAGGTAGTTGACAAGATAGACGGGTTTTCTATATAGGGTCGCAAGCTCATCAATTCCTGAAGAGGTTGAAATCACAAACTCACAGTTCGCCATGAGCAATAAATCATTTAGATCTGATTTCAAGTCGGAGTTTGCGTAGTCAAAGAAACCATCAATCGTGAATCTACACTTGTGAGCCAGTCTTCCCATTCTAACTACATTAAAACCTTGGTCAATCAAATACTTTATCGCCCCCTCATAGTCATTTATAGATGAATTTCTATATTGAGTAATTTCCGCACTCTCTTGAGAAACATTCTTGAATGAGTGCAATTCGTCGCGAACGACGAGACAAATATATTTACGAGTGCAATCCAAATTCATTTCTTCAAGAAGTTGAGGCAACATCTCCATATGTGCTACTGGAAGGGGAAAACTTACGGGGGAGGTGTCCTGCACAAAAGTCGTACGGTCATTCACCTTAGAGTTACCATCAAAACGGCCACCACGAGTTAGCTTAACCAACGGTAATATAAGTGCACGCAACATAGGGTTTGTGATTACCCTTAGTTTTCTCGAAATCAGTTTCAAGAGTTGATAGTTGGCGACCTCTTTGGTTGTAATCCAAACCACTACTTTTGGTGAACTTTGCGATTCAATAAATGCAATATCTGCCTCTAACGCTAAGTGGCCGATTGCGGCAGCGTGTAAATAACCAAATTGCAAACCTTTTTTCACATATTTCCTTCTTAAGAATTTCGGTGCTTTAGTCGATAACGGGAATCACTCTATCATCTGCTTTGGGAACCGGCCTAGTAGTTCATTACGGATATCTATTAATATCAGATCATGTAATGTTTTGGCTATTGGTTTAAATCCGAATCTATCACATAATTCTACAATCTTGTTATTAGCCAAATTACGTGACAGATTTATATTGCTTACTTCAATCACTATTACACTAAATTGGAAGTTTAATTGAAATAAATCGTTTAGTATTTCAAACTCAGACCCTTCAGTGTCTATTGAAACCAGATCAAAACTATGACTGATTTCCATAATTTCTCTTCCGGAGATAGTTTCAATTTGTGTAGTTGTTATTTGTCCAACCTCTACTTCAAAACCTCTTGAATTTGTTGGCAATTTTGATGTGGAATTTAGTGTAGATAAAGATGGGTGTTGAAAATACTTAATTTTCTTGGATTTTCCATTGAAAGCTTTATTATAGAATTTATCTCGTGGGCGTATCCTACTCCATTCTCGTTTGACTGATACATTTGGTTCTACTGCGACTCCTTCCCAGCCCAATTCATAAAAAAGGTAGGTGTTGCTGTGATGAGTCGGGTGACTTGCGCCTATATCAAGATATGTACCCAAATCCTTATTCAATATCGTACGCACAATTAAGTCTTGACCATCGCTCGAATATGAAACTCTCACATTTAGGCTCCTTCTAATTTATTATTTGTCTTGCAAAAGATACCATTGCGTCATGCTTCGCCAATGGTTCTATTTTGCCCGCTTTCGTTTTTCTTTATTGAGAAAGCGATTGATTTTCTCTATCTTCTCGGAAATAGAAGCTTGGAAATTCTATTTTTATGCGTATAGGTCTTTAGCTCCTTCGGGAAATGTCAGTCAACGCAAACCGCAACTCGAGAGCGCGGACACTTACGAGTTACTCTTCACTCGCGCGGACTCACTGCTTATGAATGGAAGCTTTACACAAGCGCTCGAGACTGGGAGCAAAGCTGAAGCTTTAAGGGCTCAATCTCGAGATCGCCATTTTGCGTCTAGATTTATGAGTGAATGGGCGGGTGGAGATTGGGTTTCTAATATCGGCCACACAGCTCTAGGTCTGCAATTGTTGCGAATGCGTTCGGAAGTTGACAATATTGAGACTCCTATTTTGTACCACTCTTCGGGATCTAGCAATAAAGTTTTGATTAATAAACTGTCTGAACATTTAAACATTAACAAGCTAAATTTTCGCGAGTATTATGATTTTCAAGACAAGTTTCGCGACTTTCGGATTGAGATGAATTTCATAAAAACTTCTGCAGGAATTCTTGAACTTAACGAAGCCTTCAAATACTACCTTTCATATGTGCGAGAAACGCTACAACCTCTATCATTAACACCCTCAGAGTTGACTGATGTTGAGAAATTGCTTTCCGAAAATTCTTTTGCCGTGAATAAACCGTTCATAAGTTTTCACGTACGAGAGAAAGCAGGCGAAAATGTAATACGTGCAGGTAATGTTAGTGATTTAAACACTCTGATTGAAGCCTGTATACCTTTTGCATTCCAAGGATACCAATTTGTCCGAATGGGACATCAAGGTATGACTCCACTCGCTTCATTTGAAATCATCAGAAATCTTAATCTTGAGAATTCCTTTTTTGATTATGCGAATTCAATTGCTAAGAGTGATCTTGTTGACCTTTATTTTTGGTCAAAGTCACTTTTTTTTATTGGTGGAGATTCTGGTCCAGTGACTGCTCCTATACTTTTTAACAAGCCAACTCTCAGAATTAACGCAAATATGCCCTTCATGGCGAATGTTGGATATTCTGGTTATATCGTACCTAAATTAGTTCGAAATCTAATGAGCGGTAAGTACATGAACTACTTTGAAATTACAGATGATAGTGTGCTTTGGTCTCACAGAGCTGATACGCAAAACTACGAAAGAGTTTTTCTTAGCCCCAGAACTGTTGAAAATGCAATACGTGACATGTTGAACTTGGTGGGCTTAGAATCTAGTTCAAATAAGATAAGCCAACCAACATCAGACTGGATTGTTAGAAATAAATCGAGGAAATTTGCTTTTACAAATCTTGGGTTACCTTTAGCTCCAAGTTTTGTAAACGAATTCAAAAATCTATTGTAAATCAGCGAATTCGACGATTCAGGAGTTTCTAATTTTGTGAACGTCTATTCCTAGAATCGAAAAAACCCTACCTATAAATGAAACGCATGGAATTTTCATTTTTCTAAGTAGAGAAATGAGTGATTGTTCTGCGCTGGCAACCTTTGAATCGAATGTAAAATCTATATCAGGTATTTCTAGCAAACCAAAAGATTGACAAATTCGCGGCGAATCAACAAGACATTAAAACTCTTATTTCCTTCGAGCACATCGCTAACAATCTCGATAAAACCATTCATTTTCATTTTTTCATAACTGCAGAATAATGTTTCCTACGAAGCTTGCTATTTTCTATATTTTCCACTTCAAAATATAGCAGACTAATTTTCTCTAAAGTTTCAACTTCTAGGCTTTCCATAACAGAAAAGTCTTCACCTTGTAAATCGAGAAATAACAGTACTCGGCTTGCATCAACGATTAAGTCTTTCACTCTTAGTCGAGGAACAAGAATACTCACTAATTGAGAACTGTTGATCTCCCCAGTGAGCATATCGAGATGCATAGAGGCGTCTGTTCTACATGACTCCCTGGCGCGAGTTTGATCCTTATGATATTTTCGAAAGACGAATCTATCTATTCGACGGATTTTCTAAGAATTTACTTGTGTCCGAGGAAAGTAAATATTTGTTGTCCCACTTCTATTTGAAAGCGCCGCATTGATATAAGATGTGAAACAATTAGAAAGGTTGGGGAAATGGTGGACAAAGACATAAGGATTTGCCTCGATAGCAATTATCCTCAATTTTCTGTAATGCTCGAAAATTATCTTTCCCCAAATACCACTTTGGGCACCTCCATAAATCATCAAGTCAACCTAGGCTAGCTCCAATAATTGAATCATGATTCTAAGTAGTTGATGTGTCTTATATTGCATTCAGCTAAGGTAATGGCAATTCTTCACTTCTAAGGAATAAAGATTGGCTTGTCCGGTTATATTCTTCGCAAGAGCCGCCCGCGGGAATTGAACCCGCGACCTTCGCTTTACGAGAGCGATGCTCTGCCGGCTGAGCTAGGGCGGCGTTAATTAGTCCAAGCGTACAACGCCGCGAGGTGTTGAGAGATGCACTGCAACCAAACCCGTTTGGCCATCATTTGTTTCCGGGTTTATCCATTCAATTGTAATACCGTCAAATGCTTTGGAAATTTTAGAGCCTAACCATTCTTCGATGGTTTTCTCACTACCAGCGATTTCGATCTTCACAATTTCAGCAACCGATTTACCATCGGTTGATGGGTGATCTTTGCTGAGCCATTGGATAAAAAAAGGAAGTTGAGAGTCATCCAATGTTCCAAGCACGCCAAGTTGCTTCCACTTTAATTCAGAACCATCGGGGCGTTTACGTGAGCCATCGACTGCATGACGACCCAATCGATTTTCAATAGGGGTTAGGTCATCAGTCGAGACAACCCAAGTCAACCATCCTCCACCTTCATTCGCGCGTTGTGTGACTATACGGCCAAATGGTGATGAGTCTGAGGCGGGATGCTCGAGTGGGCAGACGACTTCAAGATAATGACCATTCTTCAGAGCAAGAGTGAAATTTCGAGTGCCAAAACGAGGATGGATGCCCCCATCTGTAAATGCCGAGCCAATCCGTGCACCAATTCTTTGAACCACATCGACAAGTTGATCGTGTGATGCTGCGTACGAAATATGGTCTAAGCGCATGAGCGGATAATGCCGAAAGCTACTTCAAAGCGCAAAACAGAGCCTCGAGTGCGGCCAAGGGAGCGGCGTTACGGGAGAGGTTGATGCGGGCAGCCAAAATTGCGTCAATCCGAGCAATGGTTCTTTGAGCCTGGTCCATTTCTGCGAATTTTTTTATTTCTAACTCGTGGTCAACATTGAATATTTCTGATCCGTTGCACTGAAGAACCAAGACGTCTCGGTAGAAGGTAGATAAGTCCAGAAGCGCTAAATCGATATTGTCACGAATCGATCGACTGGCGTTTGATTTCTGTTCTTTCTCTAGGTTTTTGATCGCTTTAGCGCCACCTGCTACTAATGATCTTCCGGTGCCTTTATATGCGATTTGCAATCTTTCTAGTTCCGCAGAGTCAAATTCTGCATTCTCTTTTTCTGCTTGATCCTCGGCAATGTCCAGAAGTTTCTGGGCGGCTTTGAAGCAACTCTCAATATCTTTCAATCTAGATGGGATTGAAAAGATTTCTCTTCGTCGAGATTGGGCCTCAAGATTTGTCGCAAGGTACCTGGCTCTTCCAAAATGCCCTTGAGAAATACGCGCTGCAAATTTAATTGTCTTTTCATCTACCTTGGTTTGTTTCCGAAGAAATTCTTCGACACTCGTAGTGGAAGGAGTACGAAGCTGAAGTTGACGACATCTTGAACGAATTGTTATAGATATATCAGCCAGTGCTGGAGCGCACAATAGCCAAATAGTGTGTGATTCTGGTTCTTCAATTGATTTTAGTAAGGCATTTGCCGCTGCCTCAGTAAGTCGATCAGCTTCCTCAACTACAACTATTCTGAAGCCACCAACTGAAGGAGACCATGAAGAGCGCGATACAAGTTCGCGAACTTCTTCGGCTTTGATTGACAAACCGGTTGGGTTAAAACGCTCCACATCAACGTGAGTTGAAGCTAGAACCGTGATGCAATCAACGCATTTGCCGCAACCGCTCTCCTTACATACCAGTGCAGCTGCGAAAGCAACAGCAGCATTCGAGCGACCCGATCCAGGCGGCCCAAGAAATAGCCAGGAATTAGTCATAGCTTGAGAGGTTTCACTCTTCTTCGCTGCTTTCACTGCGCGCGAAAGTTCTTCGATAATGTGGTCTTGTCCAATTAAAAATTCAAAGACCTTCATGATGTCTTTGTCGCCAATGCCATGATGCGAGATACGACTTCTTGATGAATTTCAATTATTGGTCTCTGAGCATCAATTACTAGGTATCGCTCGGGATCAATTCCTGCTAGTTGGAGGTATTCCTGACGAACGCGATTGTGAAATTCAATGGATTCGCTCTCAAGACGATCTGCGTTTTTAATTCGGGAAAGTCCAACTTCGGCTGGTTGGTCCAAGATGATCGTCAACGTTGGGAAAAGTGATTCGGTAGCCCAACGGTTGATACGTGCTACTTCCGTTGATGACAAAACTCTGCCTGCTCCTTGATATGCAATTGAAGAGTCCAAATACCGGTCGGTGATGACGACATCCCCCCGTTCCAAGGCTGGACGGATTTTTGAATAAACATGATGGGCGCGATCAGCTGCATAAAGAAGTGCTTCAGACCTTGGTGCGATTTCGCCAGTTTCATTATTGAGGAGAATCTCTCTTAAATTCTTGCCGAGTTCTGTTCCACCCGGCTCGCGACTTAAGATAACTACTTTTCCTTCATTCTCGAACCACTCTTTTAAAAGTTTGGATTGGGTTGACTTGCCGGAACCTTCACCACCTTCAAAAGCGATAAAAAGGCCTTCTGGCTTCGGTGCAGTAATGGTGCCAAGTTCACCTTTGAAGGCATTAACTATATCGCTCCAAAAAGAAACCCCAGGTCGATCCTTCATCTGATGATAGGAAATCATTCCAACAATCATCGCGATAATTCCGCCACCCATCATGGTAAATGCTGCACCGTTATAGGTAAGTTGAACTCTTCCAAAACTAAAGTCATGTTCACCGATAGCAGCTGCGGCTAGAGGTGATACGGCTAGAACACCTACAAGCGAGATTCGAACCAAAGATTGGATGAAGGCAAAGACTCTGCCACGCAGTTCATCGGTCACTTCCATTCCAAGCATGGTGAAACCTGTTACCCAAGAAACTCCAGAAAAAGCACCTAGGAATAAGACAATAACTACCGCAAGAACGAGGTTCTGAAGAAGGGACAGAACAATCAGAAGAAATCCAGCACTTGTTAGCGCAGCACCAAAAAGCCGCCTGCGCGAGAACTGAGCGAAAATCTTCGGGCCTAGTGCTATACCTCCAGCGAGACCAGTAAATACTGAACCAAAGAGAACTCCATATGCCGCATCTCCGCCGTCAAGATCGCCTACAAAAGTTCGTGCCAAACCGATAACTGCTCCTGCTGCAACAAAGGCACCAAGTAGTCCCACAACCAGTCCACGAATAATTTTCGAAGAAGTAACAAATTTCCCTCCATCGAGCAGAGAACTAACTATTGATGACGAATCGTTACTATTCCTTAGATGTTTTTTGGGGATTTCAAGGTTATAAATAGTGAATGCGCTAAATAAGAAGGAAAGTGCATTTATATAGAGTGCTATATCTACTGCCGAATTTTCGCCAAGATTGAGCACAGCGCTAATGCCTGAAACGAATACAGATAGTAGTGAAAAAAGAGCCGCAGCAATCGGGGCCGTTCCATATGCTGCAAACAGACTCACTTGATTTGCATTCTCTAGTCGATTCTTCGGCACTAAATTAGGTACAGACGCTTCCTTCGCCGGACTCCAAAACAGAGTGACGCATTCAATTAAGACTGTTGCTACATAGAGCCAGAAATAGTTTCCAACAATTGGAATCGAAATGAAGAGAATTGCTCGTAGAATATCACCAATTACCATTACTTTTTTTCGATCAAATCTATCGGCGATTACTCCTGCAAGAGGACCTAGGATAACAGAGGGAAGTAGCCGTGCTATAAAAACACCTGCTATTGCGAAATTTGCTGTTGCGTAATTTCCGCCTGCAAGCTGCTGAGCAAGAGCCGTTGTAGCGAGTAAACCAAGCCAATCACCAAACGAGGAAAATGCCATCGAATTCCAAAGTTTTCTGAAACCAGGAATCTTCATGACGCTCGCACGATCCCCAATTAGAGGTCTCGAAGCGGATTCAAGTGGACTTTTCATAAATCTCGCGACTAGATCAAGCCCTTAATTATTGCATCTTTTATCCAAGGTATAACTTCGTCTAGCATCTTGTCCAAAGATGTTGTAGCTTCAAAACCAAAGTGACGTTTTGCTTTCTCGACCGAGGGAATTCGCTTCTGAACGTCGTAAGTGAAACCTGTTTCTGAAATAGTTCTAAACTCCTTATTTGAGCCATGCACCTTCTTCCAGATCATCTCTGCAAGCTGCAATACCGTCGTTTCTTCACTTGTGGAAAGATTGAAATCTTCATTTAATGTTTTTGCGTTCTCCAGCGAAGAAATAATCCCGCGCGCAAGATCTCCGCCATAGGTATAGCAACGAACTTGACTGCCATTTCCCAGAATATGTAGTGGGTTTTGACCCTTTAAGACTTTCTGAACAAGATCAGGAACGACATGACTCATTGCCAGGGCAATATTGCCCGACTTGATTTCAACGTCACCTAGCGCTCTCTTCTCCCCGATTCCGACACAATTGAAAGGACGCAAGATTGTATAAGGAAGTTTGTATTGATCCCACGCTGCACGTGCAAAATACTCGACTGCAAGCTTTTGGAAACCATATGAAGATATGGGAGGCGGAACTAATCTTTCATCTCCCTCTTTGCTTGGCCAACGATCGGTAGACTCGAAAACCATCGAGGATGAAAGGTAAGTTACCTTTTCTAGAACCCCTTTACCGAACGCCTGAATTGCTGCATCACAAGTTGAAGCAATTATTCGTTCGTTGGTTGCAAGTAAGTCGTAAGCATAAGTGTGAAAATATGAGATTCCCCCAATCATTGCAGCACCAGCAATTACGTGATTCGCTTCTGCAAAAATATCAACTAGCTTTTGACTATCCCTAGCGTCCACGTTCTTAAAAATATAATTTGGATTGTTGTCGAATTCACGTGACGCTTCTCCATACTTGCTCAGATTGTCTATACCAATTACTCGATAACCACGATCCAAAGCTTCCTGAACTATGTATCCCCCGATGAAGCCTGCGGAACCAGTTATCGCGATTGTTTTCACTTCTTCCCCATTCCTAGAGCAAATAAGTACCATTTAAGGTATCTCGGAATCCACCGATACAAATTGAATTTTGAGTCGCCCGAATTCCTTTCAATCCATATAGTGGGAACTTCAGCAACAAGGAACCCAAGTCTTTTTGCCTTGGAGACTAATTCAATCCCCATCTCAAAACCATATTTGGATTCGATTTGGACTTGGTTGAGAAATTCTTTGCTGTAAGCCTTAAAGCTATTGGTTGCGTCGCGCGTTCCCACCCGTGCAAATCTGAAAAGGCTCTTACCTGCCAACCGAGAGAGTGTTGATTTAATGAACGGAGCCCCAATTTGTTGTCCCGTAGGCATATACCGTGATGCGCACGCCACATCAACACCGCGTTCAACCAACAATACTAATTCGCCAATATCTCTCGGATCGTCACTTCCGTCCGCCATGGTGACAACCACGACGGGACTTTTTGACTCTAAAATACCGGAACGGATAGCAAGTGCAGGACCTTTACCAAATTGATTCTTTACTAGTCGAAATCTTTTGTCGTTTTTTGAAAAAGAATTTACAGCGGGAATTGTAGTATCAAGGTCAACATCTACCACTATCAGACATTCAAAATCTAAAATCACATGCTCTCGAATCCGCTTGAGAACAGAAACAATATTTGTCGATTCATTATATGCAGGAATAACTATAGAACACCGCATTAGATGAGAACCCCATCGCCGCGTAATCCCCAAATATCTATTACTGGCTTGTTGATTGAGATTGTCTTATATTGGCTGTGAGGTGCTCCTATGATCAGCAGATCACTTTCATTAATCACTGTTCCTAGATCAGAGTTCCTTGGATCATTCGTAAATGAATCACAAATTAAGACTTCTTTTGCCTCAAACATCAAAAGTTTACGCAGTTTGTAAGCAAGCGAACTTCGTGTATCGTCAACATTACCTTTGAATGCCATTCCAAGAATACCCACAGTCATATTTCTTAAATCGTATTTATCTCTAATTCTGCTCACTACATAGCCCGGCGTTCCCTCATTGACCATCATTGCTGAGTGCCCTAGCGGGAAATTTTGCTGCACCAAGGCGGATAATTGCATTGTGTCTTTAAACAGACATGGGCCCGCAGCAAAGCCTGCGCTTGGTAGATCCGACGCTCTGGGGTACTTATATGAAATTGCTTTGCGAACCTGTTCGTAATCAACTCCCAAATCGTTTGCCATCATCCAAAACTGGTTTGCCGAAGCGAATTTTATGTATCTCCATACATTTGTGAAGAGTTTTGCCAATTCCGCTTCTTCCGGAGTTACATGAAGAGATTCCACGCCAATTTGATCAAAAAGTTTCCTTGCGGCAACGAAAGATTCGGTGTCGTATGCCCCGATAATCTGAGGCAAGGTTTTAATCTCTTTGAGGGCTTGACCCTCTATTATTCGCTCGGGACAATATGCCACTTTTATTCCTGGAAATCGACGAATTAACTCCTCATGAACTTTTCTCGTTACACCTGGGAATACAGTTGAACGAAGTAATATTGTTTGATGAGCGTTAAGATGGCTCTCTAGATTCAAAATAGCTGAAACAACACTATTTGGATTTGGACTCAAATGCTCATCCACCGGCGTACCGATCACAACAATTACGAATTCGGCTTCGCGTATACACTCGGGATCTGTGGATGCCTTTAACTTTTGGACTTTCAAAGCGTTAGCTAGACTTACTTCTGCATCTTCTTCCAAAAATGGCATCTGACCAAGATTGATTTTGCTAACAACTTCACTTGATATGTCGAAGGCACAAGTATCAATTCCTGAATTCGCAAGAACGATACTCAGTGGTAAACCAACATGGCCACCTCCACCTACCACAATAGCCGTGGTTGTCATTCCCATACCCCAAATCTACTCAATGTTGACTTTTTGGTTTTCCTGAAGCTGACCTCTTCGCTTTACGCTGAGAACCGGCGTCTTTTATCGTCTTTTCGGTGAGAGTCGGCGCTGTTTCTCGCTTTTTCTTGTTTTTAAGGCGACTGGGTTTCTTAGCTGAACCTTCATTTTCGTTGGCGACTTCCCACGCTCTCCTGCCGGCAAGAAGTTCGAGAGCTCGCTCAATTGTCATAGCTTCAACAGTATCGCCGCGGCGTAGCGTGGCATTGGTTTCACCATCGGTTACATACATCCCGAAGCGACCATCTTTGATAATAATCGCTTTCTTAGTTTCAGGATCTA
>Ga0214917_10002390_pt1 | contig 22852 bp, 15 predicted proteins | sample LL_1208_BB_MetaG_FD_177983 | JGI IMG/M metagenome (GOLD analysis project Ga0214917, IMG submission 177983) | Freshwater microbial communities from Lake Lanier, Atlanta, Georgia, United States - LL_1208_BB | ecosystem: Environmental > Aquatic > Freshwater > Lake | place: USA: Georgia | collected...
CTAAGAAAGGAGAACTAAAAAATGACTTACGGTGCATGGTACAGCGATATTCTAGCTTCAGGACAGCAGGCTCTTCAACAAACGGGTCAGCAGCTTAAAACGGGTCTCCAGACTGCAGCGCAAACGGCTGTGTCTCAAACATCCCAAGCTGCACAAAAAGCAGTGACTGGAACAATTCAAAAAGGCACGGAGGCAGTCACCCAAAAAATTGGCGTCAAACCTGCTCCAGCGCCTGCCCCTGCTCCAACGCTTTCAATTCCTGAAGTGATTGCAGAACCCGTTAAGGCAGTCGTTCAAACCGCAAAAAAGGCCCCCATTCCAACAGCCTTGATTCTTGCTGCGGCTGGTTTTGGAGTTTGGTGGTTTTTCATTAGGAAGAAATAATTATGTATTTGGGATATGATGAATTTGGAAATATCATCACAAAAGACCCATCTGGCGAGCGCGGTGAATTCACCCGCCCTCTTCCCAATGAAGATTATATGAGCCTTGAAGAAATTGAGGCTAAACAAAAGAAAGCAAAAAAGGCACAAAGAAAACAAAAATGGGAAGAGGCAAAAGCTAAAGCTGAACAGAGTGCTAAACTGCAACGCGAGGCTTACGCTAAAAAGCAAGTCGCATTGAAAAAAGAAAAAAGCAAAAAATTTCTCCATAAAAAAGCTCATACAATTTCAGGAGCTATTTTTACTCAAATGGGTGGGACAATCGGCAACGGTCTAACCAAGCACTCTGTGAGTGGTGAAGTTCTTGCAAGCACTTTTGCGCGCGACTACGGAATGAGTGGCGCTGATTTTGGCCGTGATCAGATGGGCGGGATTACTTCTGATGCGGCAAAAGCCCTTGTTTCTAAAGTTTATGTTAAAATGCTCGCCTATGAACAATCGATTGATAAGCTGCGCAAAGCATATAAACCGCTCGATAAAAACAGCGATGAATATAAAAAGCTTAAAGCCGCTTATGATTCTGTTGTTAAAGCCTATATGCAGACCCCAGTCAGCTATGGCGGTATTAGTTTTAAGAGCCGCCAAGAGGCCGCTTTTAAATTTGCCGCCGCTGTAGTCACTGCAGTTGAAACATTTGATAAAGACCTTGCCGCTGAAATTGATCAGATGTTCAATAATCCACTTGCTTATGATCAAAAAATGAAAGCAGGCAAAACTCAAGATATCCTTGCCGGGTATTCTGGTTTTTCCAGTGAATTTGATCAGCAGGGTATGGGTGTTGTCCCTCTCGCAGCTTGGCTTGCGGTTGGGGCTGGTCTTACGGCGACAGGTGTGACTGCAGCCAATGCAGCTCTCAAGCCTGATACTAAGATAGACGATCTGATTGCTTCAACCGATAAACTTATTTCAGAAGCAAAAACAGCGGCTGAAAAAGCAGAGCTTCTCAAACAAAGAGCTGCCCTTGTTGAAACCAAAGCTAAAGATGTTGCAACAAAGTCGGTGACTGGTGTGACAGGTGCAATCACTTCGACTGTCGGCTCAATTCAAAATCTTGCATTGATTGGCACGGGTCTGTGGTTTTTCTTCAAAATAGGAATGCCTTTGCTTCAGGGTGCGGTTGAAAAGAAAAAATCTTCTCAATCTCCAATGCAGCAAAAGCTTTCTTCGGCGACAGGGGGTGTCTGATGGCTCAAGACATGCCCTCTAAAATCCACGAAATTGTACCTATCATCGGCGCAATAAGCTCTGTTGCTGCTATTTTGACAGGCTCATACACTTTGGCGACTGGTAAAATAGCAAAAGAAAAGCCTTTACTTGTTTATCTCGGAATTGGTGCTGCTTTGGCTGGACTTGGATTTTTGGTTTACCGTGAAACTTTGCGAGTCACGAAACCACAAGGAGTCGATGGTGTCAGGTGAAGTCAAAGACGGTCTTTCATGGGTGTCGACTCTGTTGATGACCCCTGCAGCCGAAAGAAAAAAATGGGTTAAGATGCTTCTTAAAAATTTAAGAAAAGCTTTCAATCCCAACGCAAGAGAAGGTGAAACTGAAGAGCTTGTCAATTTATTGGAAAGTTCTGATGTGGAAATTATTGGATTTGCTCCGAACATCCAGTATCTTAGAGCTGATGGGTCTGAAAACTTTCTCAAAGCTTGGTGGGTTCACCCAAATCAGCCAACTTTGATCGCTAAACACAAAAGACTTCCTTTGGTGTTTTTAGCGGGTCCGAGTCTCAGGTTCAATGAAACAGTGATCAAAGAGATAAATCCTGAAAGCGGTGTCGAGGAACAGTCTTTGGTTGGTTTTACGGGGTAACACATGGAATTGAATTTTTTGTTCGGCAATCCCGTCAAGGGAAAAAAAGGAGGAAAGGGTATGGTAGCGAAAAAGCGCGCCAGGAAGGCGAATCCAAAACGCCGTTCTGGTGGGCGAAGCAATCCGTGGGTCATTGATGGGAAAACATGGTACGAAGATGATGAGATTCAAAAAATCTCTACCGCCGCTCAAGCTATTATAAAAGCTTCTGTAGCACCCAAAGCTCCATCCACACCAAAACTGAGTAAATATTCAGCCAGTGATCTTAAAATTATTTCTTTGGTGACAAGTCGCGGTTTCAAGCCTGAAATGGCTAAAGGAGTTCCTTCTTCTACCGCTGCTAACATCATAAAAAAACTCGATCATGACTATAATATTACAAGCGGTGAAGCGAAAAAGGCAATCGATAGAACAAGAAGAGCTTTGGCTGCTTTTACCGTTTTCCCACAAGCGAAAAAAGCAAAACCAAAAGCAAAAACTGGAATTTCCGCTACATTGAAAGAAAAGGCTGAAAAAGAAGAAATGTCTCTTCTTAAAGGTCTAACTAAAAGTCTTAGATCACGTAGCTCGTCCGCTTTGAAAAAGAAAAAAACGGTAGGCCCGGCTCGTGCGGTAGGTCTTGGTACTTTAACTAAAGATGATCTTTTGCAAATCGCTGCTGAACTTAAAAAAGGCAATCCATCAGGAGGAAAGAAAATGGCTAAGAAGAAAGCAAAGAAGTCCCCAGTTCGTCGTAAGAAGGCAGGCAAAAAGGCCGCTCACCGTAAAGCTCATAAGAAGCATAAGAAAGCAGCTCCTGCTAAAAAGCGTCGTAAAGCACGCCGAAGCAAGATTGCAATGACTGTTGCAAGCAAGAAGGCACTTGGAAAGAAAGTAAAGAGCGCGAAAAAAGCTCTTCGCCGTAAGAAAAAAGGCGCTATGAGCCGCAAGTACAAGGCAAGAGTGCAATTTAAGAAAGTGCGCAACCCATCGATTGCTGAATCGGCTATGTCGATCGCCAAGATCGCAGCCGCTGGCGCAGCCGCTGGTATGGCTCTTCAGCTCGCCAACCGCCTTGTGAAGCCAATGATTGACAAGGTTGTTCCAAAGGCAATCGCTGATCTCAAAGTCGGCAACGCACCTGTCGGCCAAATCGCAATTTCTTGCTTGGTCCCAGGTCTGCTTGCTTACGGACTTCGTATGGTCAAGCACCCTATGGCGCAGCAAGTGTCTGATGTGATCATCGTGACAACGGCAGCTAACGCGGGTCAACGCCTTGTTGCCGGTCTTCTTCCAGCAGGAATGGCAGGACTTGAGCCTATGCTGATGGGTGTTGAACCACAGCTCATGGGTGAAGCTGATTTCGGTGAAGCTGACTTCGGTGAAGCTGACTTCGGTGCAGTTGAGCAGTTCTCAGGCTACGGCGCTGAACCCGTGCTGATGGGTTCGGCTGACTTCGGTGCAGTTGAGCAATTCTCTGGATACGGCGCTGTTCACCAATACAGCGGCTACGGTGCAGTTGAGCAATTCTCTGGCGATGAAGAATACGCGGGTGAAGATTTCGACGGTGAAGACTTTGACGGTGAATCCGCTCACGGTCTTGGCTAATTCTTGACTTCGGGCAGTCTTGATTTTGAGTCGAGACTGCCTGAGAATGACTTATGAATTTGGGTGAATGGTTCACCCGGTTTGCAACAAAAGTGACAGCAAAAACCTCGGCTGTCATATTGGGAGGTTTCCATGCCAGTTTTGCGTTTGCCCCAGGGCGAGCTTCGTGACGAAATCCGTCAACCTATCTATGACACCATCACAATCGCTGCTCCTGAAGGCGTTGTTGGTGAGCGTCGCTTTTTCTCGTCTGTTCAAGGCAAGCCTTTGAGCCAGACCAACTTGCGCCAAAACAACCTTCTTGAAGTTGCGGTTTCTTACCGTATTCAAGGACTTGCTTTCGACGCTCAAAACGCTGCTGCAGCAAACGCAGGCGTTTTGCCAGTCCTCCTCGAAAATTCTTCGATTGCTCTGCAAATCGGTGAAAAGCAATACTGGCAAGGTCCTTTGCTGTATCTCGGTGGCCGTTTGAGCGCATTCCACGCTCTTGCTGGTTCGTCGGCTGCTGAACGCGTTTATCAACGCTTCGGTGAATTGGCTGTTGCTCCTGTTCAATACAGCGGTCGCCACACCATCGACATCAACCCTCTGCAAAGCTTCTACGCTAAGTGGGTTGTTGACAGTCTTGATTCGGCTGATCTCACTGCGGCAACACTCGCATCCGGCACAAAGATGCGCTTCCAGTTCTCGCTCAAGGGTACACTCCGCCGTCCTGTGCAGTAATCTGCACGCGCTTTGCGCTTAGGACAGGGGAAACCCTTATGACCCCGCGCCAAAACGCGGGGTTTTTTATTAAAAAAGGAGTTTTAACATGCGAGGATACGGATTCGGAGCGACAACCCCTGCGCCTGTCCCATACTCAAAGCAAACAGATGCTTTCTTGACTGATATTGTAAAGCGTTATGGTGTAGAGCTTGATTCAATCGTAAAAAAATTAAGCGGTAAAATCACCGCAGCAGAAAAAACAACGCTGCAGGCAAGACAGGCCCTTATCAATAAAGATTATTACATTCCCGCACGGCAAGAGCTTATCAATCGTGGGTACTCTGTTGTCGGCGCGTCTGTGATGAAGGTTGTTACACCTTCTAAAGACACAACCCCAAGCACTGTTAAACCAGTGGCAAGAACTTACATTCCAACAGACACAAGTAAACCTTTTTCACCCGTAGCCACTTCTGAGTCTACATCCGGTATGAATAAAAATGTTATGCTTGCTTTAGCTGCAGCAGGAGTCGCTGTCTGGTGGTTTTTCATTCGTAAAAAGCCTTCTTCTGGGCTTAGTGTTTTGAAAGCATAAGGAGTTAATCAAATGGCAAGTATTTCTATGGACGGATGTTGGTCAGGTGAAGATGAAATGATGGGCTTTGGAGCTGTCAGCATTGCTCCGACCTCCGCAGCAGCACGCCAGCAAGTGGCTGCAAAAGCGGCAGCAAAAAGGGCGGCAATGATTAAAGCACTTCCTCCTGCTGCACGCGCAGCTCAGGCGAAATCGGCAGTTCCTGCAGCGAAGAAAGCATCTACAGCAGCGGTTAAGTCAACTGCCGCAGCATCGGCTATGAAAAAAGGCGCTCCTGCAACTGCAAAAGTCGCACCAAAAGTCGCCGCTCAAGCTGCAAAGACACAGATCGTTGCCGCGTCTAAAGCTCCTGCAAAGGCAGCTCTTGCTGTTAAAGCAAAATCAGCGGCAGGAACCGCTCAAGTCGCTAAAGTCGCAGCTAAGAAAATTGCTGCCGCACCCGTTTCAGCGTCAACAAAGAAGGAAGCTCTTTCAATCGCGGCTGAAGCTGCAAAGATTGCCGCACGCGCTGCAAAGCTTGCTTCAATGGCAGGCGTTGAACCTATGATGATGGGTGTTGAGCCACAGCTCATGGGTGACTCGAGCGACTTTTACAACATTGGACACGACAGCGCGAGCCTTGGATATGGATATGGCTATGGCGCTGAACCCGTGTTGATGGGTGAGGCAGATTTCGGTGAAGCGGATTTCGGCGAAGCTGATTTCGGTGAGGCAGATTTTGGTGAAGATGATGGAATGATGGGTGGCCTTATGGACACTTTGACAAGCCCAGTCGGAATCGCTGCACTCGCAATTGGCGGCTGGATGCTGTGGAAAAAAATGAAATAAGCTACAGTTTAACTAATTGCGGCGGGGGTTCATCCCCCCGTTGATAGTCCGAATGAAGGGCTGGCAATGGACAATAAACTTGAAGAACTCAAGCGAGATGTTCGCCGCATCGAAAGAAACATTCGAAGAAATAGCGGAGGAAAATCGCAAATGGGTTTGTACGAAGAACTAAAAGCAAAACTTCCCGCATCGCTGATGCCAGGAAACGTAGGAACAGTCGACAGTGTGACTTGGGACTACACGTTTCCAATCACATTTGACCTGGGCACAGATCCAATCATCGGTCCAGGATTTATTAAAACCGCTTTCTTTCAGGTTCAACAAGAAGCTGCGTTTATTCTTAAAAATGTTTCTTGGAGCGCAAACACTCAGGACGCATATCTTGCTCCTTTGACCATTGAATTGCGTGACCGTCAAAGTTCACGCTTTTTTCAAAACACGCCAATTCCTGTTCAAGCTTATGGAGATCGTTATCTTCCAACTCAGCTTGATTCTCCTCTCTACATATCACCAAACGCATTTGTTGATGTAACGATGAGAACATGGATTCCTGAAAATGTTACCTTGTCAGGACCTATTAGCTACACATTTTCTTTCCGTGGCATTCGTATCCGCGTTAAAGATGCTGCTGATATGCTTGGCAACGTGTTTGGTTGAGGAGAAATAAAAAATGGCTAACGAAAAAGATATTGCTCGTCTTGAGAAAATGATTTCTGAATTGAATAAAAAAGTTGGTGGGGCTCCGGGAGCAAAACCGGCAGCACCTCAGCCTGCAGTTAACCTTAAAAATGTTCTCCCACCTAAACTCAAGCCAGGAAACGTCGGTTTTATTTCTGATGTTATTTGGGGCTATGGGTTTAACGCGGGTGGTGTGACTCTCGAGCCGGGACGGGCGATTGATTCAATCGTTTCTGTGACTCAAGAGGCGGCTTTTATTCTGACCAAAATCACTCAAACAGTTTACGTTCGAGATGGTGTTCCAGGATCTTATACTTACAACATGATCGACTATCATGATCCGGACTATGCTGTTTCGGGTGCTTACGGTTTGAAGTACACCATGACCGATGCTCAGTCTGGCCGTTCTTTTATGACTGCCCCTGAATCAGTCGACTGCCTTGGAACAAACAGATATCCATACCGTCTTCCGACACCTTTGTTCTTTTTGCCGAATTCGACAATTGTATTCCGCTTTCAAAACAACAATGAATCAAATACCTACATCCCTTTCCTGACTTTGTGGGGCGTTCGTATTCGTTTGGATGAGGCTGGATCAATTCTTTCGACTCTCAGAGCATAAGGACGGTGAAAGATGGCTATCAATAGACCAGCTCGGCCAGGACAAAGACAGGCGAGCGGCGTATTTAACCCGCTGCAGCCATCTGCTCCAGTGCCAGTCAGTTTTCCGCAGCATCTTTTTATTCCACAAGGCGCTGCATCAATCGACATTCGTCGCTGTTGTACGATCACAGCCGGAACAGTGCGTGAGACTCTTATGAGTTTCACTGCACCTCAAGGCGGAGTGACTCAGTTTATCAGCTATGCAATTTTCAATGACGGTTTGCTTGAAGAAAATTATGAGTTCAAGTGTCTCGTCAATGGTGACAATGTTCTTGCCTACCACGGAGATCCAAGCAAAAACTATAGGATTTCTCTTGGTCTTGGACCTGACTTGTCGAATGTAAACTTGATTCCAATTCAATTAGCTGTTCAGCCAGGTCAAACTGTCTATTGGACTGTTACAAATACTTCAGCAGTTGATACTATTATGGGTGTTCGCATGGTTGGGTATATCAACACTGTCGGCGGTCTTTACTCCGCTCCTGTTGGTTCATAAGGAGGATGATTTATGGCTATTAAAGATTGTCAGGCGTCCTTCTCTAACTCACGTATTAAACCACGTGCGGCGACAACCACTGCCGTTGTGACAAATAAACTGATTCCAGGAACTGTTACTTTAATTTATCCATATAATGAAAATAGAACGACCCTTTCGATTCGTAATGAATCCCTTGGCAGTGATTTTCGATATGGTTATTCGACTTCAGAAGTATCCCCCACAACCGGATTTTTGATCCGCGCCGGTGAAGCGTGTGAACTCCAAGGACCGATGCCTGTTTATGCTTGCTCGGTTGATGGAACGGATGTTCCGATTTGCGGTGACGAAGGATCAGGCTGATTTTTAAATTGGAGTTTAAATTATGACAATCAATACCCTTGCGACCCGAAATTGGCACTGGTGGTCTGGAACAGACGAACCTTCACTTTATTTGGGTGAAATTCATGACTTTTACCTGAATTCAACAACAGGTGAAATCTTTGAAAAAACCGCTGATACCGAGTGGACATCGGTTGGTTCAATCACTGCTCCTGGCGGTGGTGTAACAAGTGTCAATGGTCAAACGGGTGATGTCGTAATTGACCCCGAGAATATCGGAGCAGTCAGCAAGGCCGGAGACACAATGTCCGGCCCTTTGATTATTGATCCCTTTGGAACAGCTCCGGGTCAAACGGGTATTATCAAACTCCGCGAACTTGCGGTGAATGGAACAAACTTCGTCGCTGTTAAAGCCCCAGACCTTTTGGGAAGCGATGTTACTTTTGTTCTTCCTGCGACTTATGGTGCTGCAGGGCAAGCTCTGACAACCGACGGCGCTGGTAACCTTTCATGGGGTAACATTCCAGCAATTCCTGTTTTGTCCGTGAATGGTCAAACAGGAAACGTCGTTTTGACCACAACCGACATCAATGAAGGAACCCGTCTTTACTTTACGGATGCACGCGCTCGTGCTGCGGCCGTTGTAAATAGCGTGATTGGCGGTCAAACCGATCAAGCACCATCTGTTTCTTCAATCAAAACTTATGTTGATGCCTCAGTCGGCGTTGAGGCTTCGAGCCGTGCTGCTGCTGATATCACCCTGCAAAATAATATTACTTCTGAAGCGAACACGCGTGCTGCAGCAGATGCTCTGCTTATTCCTCTCACGCAAAAGGGAGCGAATAATGGTGTCGCCACACTCGGTCCAACGGGTAAAGTTCCATCGGCACAACTTCCCCCACTCGCTATTAGTGATGTTTATGTTGTTTCAACGATAGCCGAGCGTGATGCCCTGACAGGCATCGAAACAGGTGATGTTTGCGTTGTTACAAGTATAAGTAAAACATATATTTACACAGGTTCAGCGTGGCAAGAACTTCTCAACCCACCAAACCTTGTCTTGTCTGTGAACGGTCTGACGGGCGCAGTTGTTTTGACTGCCGCAAGCGTTGGCGCGGTTGATTTAACTCAAAAGGGCGCAGCTTTTGGTGTTGCAACTCTTGACGGCGCAGGAAAAGTCCCATCTTCTCAACTGCCTTTGGACGCTGTAACAAGCGTCAACGCAAAGACAGGTGATGTTGTTCTGACAACCTCAGATATCACCGAGGGAAGCCGTCTTTATTACACGGATGCGCGTGCACAAGCTGCGGCGGTTATTGACAGCACAGCAGGAAGCCAAACAGATAAAGCTCCTTCGGTTGCTTCAATCAAATCTTATGTTGATTCATCGGTCCTTAATGAGAAAAATGACCGCATTGCTGCCGACAACACCCTGCAGACCAACATCAACACCGAAGCCTCAACACGGGCTACGGCTATCACAAATCTGCAAAATAGCTTGGCGACTGAAACAAGCCAAAGAACAACAGCCGACAACACTCTGCAAACCAATATCAATACAGAAGCCTCGAGCCGAGCTTCAGCCGATACAGCTCTCGGTCTTAGAATCGACCAAGAAATAACTAATAGAACAGCGGCTGATAACACCCTTCAGACAAATATCAATACAGAAGCAGGCATTCGTGCGGCAAACGACAGTAGCCTGCAAGGCAACATCGATACTGAACAGGCTGCAAGAATCGCAGCAGACAGCAACCTCCACGATGAAATAACTGCTGAAGCAAGCTTGCGTTCTGCTCAAGATGGTATTCTCTCTGGACGAATCACAACTGAAGTTTCCGACAGGCAGGCTGCTGATGCCGTTTTGCAGGCAAATATCAATATCGAGCGTGATGCCCGTATTGCTGCTGATTTGCTGCTTATTCCGTTGACCCAAAAAGCAATCGCAAACGGAGTTGCAACTCTCGATGGCGCTGGTCATGTGCCGGCATCTCAGCTTGATTTGAGCACAAGCCAAGTCGCTGAGGGAAGCAACCTTTATTACACAAACGCGCGCGCCCAAGCCGCTTCTGTCGTTAATTCAACGGCCGGCAATGAAACTGATAAGGCTCCTTCTGTTTCAGCAACGAAGTCCTATGTGACTTCAGCAGTCGCCGGTGAAGCTGCATTGCGTCAATCTGCAGATGCTGATTTGAGTGACAGAATCACTCAGGAAGTCTCTGACAGATCTGTTGCCGACGCAGGTCTTCAAGATCAGATCTATAATGAGCGCGACGCTCGTATTGCGGCAGATCTGCTTCTTATTCCACTGACTCAGAAAGCAAGCGCAAACGGAGTTGCGACTCTCGACGGTGCTGGTCACGTTCCAGCATCACAGCTTGATTTGAACACAAGCCAAGTCGTTGAAGGTTCAAACCTCTACTATACAGATGCACGTGCAAAGACTGCTGCGGTTGTAAACTCAACAGCAGGAAATCAGTCCGATCAGGCCCCTTCTGTTTCAGCAACAAAGTCTTATGTGACTTCGGCAGTTGCCGGTGAAGCCGCACTGCGTCAATCTGCAGATGCCGATTTGAGCGACAGAATCACTCAGGAAGTTTCTGATAGAACTTCAGCCGATTTTACGTTGCAAGGTAACATCGACGCTGAACGCGATGCTCGTATTGCTGCGGATGCTCTACTTGTTCCATTAACTCAAAAGGGAGTCGCTGGTGGCGTTGCCACTTTGGGAATCGATGGTCTTGTCCCTTCAAGCCAATTGCCCCCTCTGGCCATCACAGATGTTTACGTTGTTGCAACAATTGCTCAACGCGATGCTTTGACAGGTATTGAGACAGGGGATGTCTGTGTTGTTACAGATCTGAGCAAGTCCTATATTTATACGGGCTCAGTTTGGCAGGAACTTCTTAATCCACCGTCTGGAGTTTCTTCGGTCAACGGACAAACAGGATCTGTTAATCTTTCGACAAGTGATATCCCTGAAGGAACAAACACATACTTCACTGACACACGTGCAAAGACTGCCGCAGTTGTTAATTCAACTTCAGGCTCACAGACCGATCAAGCTCCTTCTGTTTCAGCAACGAAGTCCTATGTGACTTCGGCAGTTGCCGGTGAAGCCGCACTGCGTCAATCTGCAGATGCTGATTTGAGTGACAGAATCACCCAGGAAGTCTCTGACAGATCTCTTGCCGACGCAGATCTGCAAACCCAGATCTATAATGAGCGCGATGCCCGCATTGCTGCTGATTTGCTGCTTATTCCATTGAGCCAAAAAGCAAGCGCGAACGGGGTTGCGACTCTTGACGGGACGGGTCATGTGCCAGCGTCCCAACTTGACTTGAGCACAAGCCAAGTCGCTGAAGGGTCGAATCTGTACTTTACTGACAGCCGGGCAAAAACCGCTTCAGTGGTCAATTCGACTTCAGGCTCACAGACCGATCAAGCGCCGTCTGTTTCAGCGGTAAAATCTTATGTCACAACCTCTGTTTCTTCAGAGGCTGCGGCACGTTCTTCGGCTGATACAATATTGCAAGCAAATATTGATGCTGAGGCAAGTGCGCGTGGCGCTGCAGATACCACTTTGCAAAACAACATAACTAGCGAAGCATCCACACGCCAGTCTCAAGATGCGCTTCTTGAACAGGCGATTGCCGATGAAGCTTCAGCCCGTGCTTTGGCTGATGGTGTTCTGCAAGACAATATTGACGGAGAAGCGTCAATTCGAGCTGCAAATGATTTAATTCTGCAAACAAATATCAACAATGAAGCATCTGCTCGTGCTTCTGCTGATACCACTTTGCAAAACAACATCACAGCCGAGCAAACGGCCCGCATTGCTGCAGACAACACCCTCCAATCCTACATTGACGATGAACAACTTGCGCGCATTGCTGCCGATTCAACTCTTCAAGATCATATCGATGAAGAAGCTCAGACTCGCGCAAACGCGGATGATGTGCTGCAACAGAATATCGATGATGAGGCAACAGCCCGTAGTGCTGCAGATAACCTTCTGCAGACCGCTATCGATAATGAAGTCTCTGCACGTCAAGCTGCTGTTTTGTCGCTGCAAGGTGATATCAATAGTGAAATCTCTGCAAGACAATCAGCCGATGCTATTCTCCACAATGAGGTATTGAATGAAGCCTCAGCGCGGCAATCTGCCGATGGTGTTCTTCAGTCGAATATCGACGCAGAGGCATTAGCACGACAAGCTGCAGACGCTCTGCTCATTCCTCTCTCACAAAAGGGTTCTTCAAACGGAGTTGCAACTCTTGATGGTTCTGGCCATGTGCCAGCATCGCAACTTGATTTGAGCACGACTCAAGTTCTTGAAGGAACAAACCTTTATTTCACAGACAACCGGGCAAAAAATGCTGCGGTGGTCAACTCTTTGGCGGGTGACCAAACAGATCAAGCGCCATCGGTTCACTCGGTCAAAGGTTATGTGTCTTCAGCGGTTGCTTCTGAAGCATCTGCAAGAGAAGCTGCCGACGCTCTTTTAATTCCTTTGACGCAAAAAGGAATTGCTGGTGGTGTTGCAACTCTTGGTCTTGATGGTCTTATCCCAGAATCACAGTTGCCACCTATTGCAATCACCGATGTTTATGTTGTTGCCACTCTCGCAGAACGTGATGAACTTTCCGCGAAAACAGGCGACGTTTGCGTTGTTACAGATATCAACAAAACCTATATCTATAACGGCCTTAACTGGATTGAGTTGCAAACAACCAGTGCTGTAACATCTGTCAACGGTCAGACGGGTGATGTTTCTCTTTCCACAAGTGATATTGCTGAAGGAAGCAATCTTTACTTCACGGCCTTGCGTGCTAAAACGGCTGCGGTCGTAAATAGCACGATGGGTGATGAGACAGATCAAGCGCCTTCGGTCCACGCCGCTAAATTCTATGCTGATTCTGCTGTTTCAAGTGAAGCAGCGTTGCGTGCCAGTGCTGACAATGTTCTGCAGCAAAATATTGACAATGAAGCGATTTTTCGAGCCGCTGCAGACTCAACTTTGCAGACAAACATCAACAATGAAGCTTTCACCCGTGCGGCAAATGATTCATTGCTGCAAGGTCAGATTGATGATGAAGTCTTAGCACGTCAATCGGCTGACTTGGATCTGCAAGACCAAATCACCAATGAAGTCACCGCAAGAAGCTCTGCTGACCTTGTTCTGCAAGGAAATATCAACACTGAAGCATCGACCCGTGAGAATGCTGATATTCTTCTTCAGAGCAACATCAACACTGAGACTGCAAACCGCATCGCTGCCGATGCTTTGCTTATTCCTCTCACTCAGAAGGGGCAAGCAAACGGAGTTGCAACTCTTGATGGCTCAGGACATGTGCCAGCCGATCAGTTGAATTTGAGCACGACTCAAGTTGCTGAAGGTTCAAACCTTTATTTCACGGACACACGCGCTAAAACCGCAGCAGTCGTAGACAGCACAGCAGATAATCAGACAGATCAGGCCGCGTCTGTGAGCGCGATGAAGATCTATGTTGAGGGGCTTGTTCAATCAGAAGCAAACTTGAGAACATCTGCAGATGCTCTCTTGCAAGGGAATATTGACTCTGAAGCGCAAACTCGAGCCAATGAAGATATTATCCTTCAGGGCAATATTGACGCTGAAATCGCAAACCGCATTGCCGCTGATGCTTTGTTGATTCCACAGTCTGAAAAAGCACAGCCCAACGGTGTCGCGACTCTCGATGGCACAGGACATGTTCCTTCAAGTCAGTTGCCTCCTTATCCAGTTGTTCCTGTGACTTCGGTCAACGGTCAAATTGGTGATGTTGTTCTCAGCACAAGCGACATTGGTGAAGGTTCAAATCTTTACTTTACCGACACAAGAGCAAAAACTGCCGCTGTTGTTGATTCAATGGCGGGAAGTCAAACGGACCAAGCTCCATCTGTGCTGGCGGTTAAAGATTTTGCTAAGTTTTTACCTTCAAACGTAAGATATGTCACACCGAATGGATCTGATGTCGAAGGAAATGGTTCACAGATTGCTCCTTATGCGACAATCCAAGCTGCCATGAATTCACTTCCTGCACCTGTAGCCGGATCTGATGTTCCTGATTGCGTCATTTACGTTCACCCAGGTGTCTATGTTGAAACCATTAGCTGGACTCGCACAAATACCCATATCGTCGGTCTGCAGCCTCCAAGAAAAAACATTCAGACTGTAACCATCAAAGGCGGTATTGATTTCAATATTGCCATTGCCGAGCCAGGTGGTCTGTTCCAAAACATAAGCTCTGTAAGCAATTGCCTTTTGTCAAATGAATCTGGCGCACGAAACGTAGTCAATTTCGCGGGTACAGAGGGAGTTATTCTCCACCTTGTAAATTCGCAAGTTTATCAAGCTTCAAGTGGCTATAGCTGTGTGAGCTTAACAAACACATCTGCAAGCACTTCACGCTTGTATATGGATTACTGTGCTTTGAATAACGCTGCCTCTGGGGCGGGTCATGCTCTTGATCTGCAAAGAGGATCTTTGTGGTCTGCTTTCTATAGCGAAATCTATAGAACAGGATCATCTGATCCAAGCGTTAGAGCGATTAAACTGACAAACAATGCTTCTGTCGCAAGTGTTTCTAATGGTGTCATCGGATCAAGTGGTGACTACTCAATTGAAATGGCTGGAACAGGTTCTTGCACTTTAACCCATTCGACAGTTCAAGCTTATTCAGCAAACAAGAGTGGTGTTTATGTTAATGCGGGCGCAACATTCACTGCCGTCTATTGTGCATACGTTGTTCCAGCGGGAACAGGCTATGCAGTCACGGGTCCAGCGGGATCTGTTTATGTGTATGCGTTCAATATCTTTAGCGCGAATACATCAATCGGCTCAAATGTTTACAAAGTTGCAGCAGCCATCGACACGACAACGACAAGTGTGAGTGAAGGAACAAATCTTTACTTCACAAACGCAAGAGCAAAAACTGCCGCTGTTGTTGATTCAATGGCGGGAAGTCAAACGGACCAAGCTCCGTCTGTCTCGAGTGTGAAAAACTATGTCGCAAGTCATTCATCTTTAGTTTCTTTAAGCTTCAGCGCATCTGATTGGGTTCTCAACTCAATTACTGTTATTCCAAGCGGAACTCCAACTGCCGGACAAATTGGACCGCATGGAATTTCATCTGGAAAAGTTCTTTTCAGCCGCGTTCAAAGCAAAAATGGAACAAGCTACAAAGAAGTGTTCTTGGAAGTCGAATATGATTCTTCAATAAATACGATTACTTTGACAAAAGATGGAAGTTATCCAGCTTTTGACGGAGAAATTCTCATTTCCTATGGTAACTGAATAGTTGAGGGGAGGGTTTTCGGTTAAGAAAACCTTTCTCTTTTGTGTGAAACATGGAGGTTTTTAGTATGGCTGGTATTCCGTTTTTAAGTAAAATTTTGGCCCTTGCGGGAGTCGGTCTTAAAGACCAAGCAAACGATAAAGAACTCATTCTTGCTCTATCACAAGATCAAGCAAGTTCGAGTACAATTACAGTCGATTTGCCGTCTGCAAGCGGTAAAATTGCTCTGGTTGAAGAAACCATTCCGCTTTCTCAAAAAGGCTCTGCTCTCGGTGTTGCAACTCTCGATAACGCCGGAAAAATTCCAAGCGAGCAATTGCCTCCACTGAGCGCGGCTCAAGTTTATGTTGTTCAAACAATCGCTGAACGCGATGCTCTCACAGCCGCTGAAGGTGATGTCTGCGTTGTTACTGATGTCAGCACATCGTATATTTACGATGGCGCGGCATGGCAGGAATTTTTGAGTCCAGGTGCCGCCGTAACTTCAGTCAACGGTCAAATTGGTTCTGTCTTCTTGACAGCTTCTGATGTTGGAGCAGTCGCAAGTACAGAAAAAGGCGCGGCAAACGGTGTTGCTCCTCTTGATTCCTCTGGTCTTGTTCCAAGCGAGCACCTTCCACCTGCTCCTGTGCAAAGCGTCAATGGTCAAACAAATACCGTTGTCCTGAGCGCGTCTGATGTCGGTGCGATTGCATCGATTGAGAAAGGTTCTCCAAACGGAGTCGCAAGTCTTGATGCCAGCGGATATCTTCCAGCGGCACAGCTTTCTGATTGGATTGATAAACCATTGGGTATCAATTCAACAGGATATTATGGCGCTGAACTTCGTTTGCGTGAAGGAAATGGCCAAGAAGGCGATTATATCGCGCTGAGAGCTGCACAAGCAATTCCTCAATCGTTCACTCTGACTTTGCCAAGCGCGGACGGTCAAGACGGTCAGGCTCTTGTTACAAATGGTGCAGGTGTATTGAGTTGGGCAAATGCGGGTGGCGGTGGTCAAGCTTTTGCCCTCAAAACAGAAAACTTTTTGATGGCTCCATCGGACAGTGGAACTCTTTTTGCTGTCAATAGCCTAAGCGATAACATCACAGCAACACTCGACGGTAATACATGGCAGCCCGGCGATTCACTTACGGTTGTAAATACCAATCAATATGGTGGATACAATGTTTTCATTGGTGTTCCTTATTACATCAATAAATCATCACCACAGGATTTGACTCTTGCTTGGGGTGAACGCGCTGAAATCGTTTTCCACGATCAAAACAGTTGTACGATTGATATCATCAAGTCACCGACTCGCGTCAACGGTCAAACTGGTGATGTGACTATCAGTGCTGCCTCAATAGGTGCCGCTTATACCGCAGGTAGCTCGAGCCAAGATTTTGAAGCACAAAAACTTTCGGCTCTCCGGCTGTCTTTGAGAAGCGACAATATCGTCACAAAATCGGAAAACTTTGATCTCAGTGGTAATGATGACGGTCTGACTTTTAAAGTCGATCCTGCAATCCAATCAGGAATCACTGCTGCTTTTTCTTTTGGCGCATATCCGTCTTTCAGTCAGGGTATGAAGTTTTATTTCATAAACCCTTCAAACCAGGAATTGGCAATCCAGGTCAACTATCCATTGCAGTCAAATTATCCTGATGGATATGCTCTTTTGCCAGGATGTACTGCTGAAGTAACCTTTATTCAAAACGATTCTGTTTTTGTAAAGATCCACAAGCCTATAAGCTATCCAGTCGCATCTGTGAATGGACAAACAGGCGCAGTTAGCCTCAACGCAGGTGATGTTGGTGCTATTCCTGCTTATCTACTTGATCAAGATTCCGGTGTCGCAACTCTCGATAATCAAGGCCGTGTTAAAGCCCACACTGGTTTGATTGTTGAAGGGAATGAGTCGGCAGTTTGGATTTACCCCGGCCAAGGGCCAGAAGTCTATGGATCATATTATGTTGGCCGAAGCATGGGAGTCATGCAAGGTCGCTATTTACCTTACCAGGTACAATTGGATCACTCGCAAGTGACCTATGGTAAAGGCTGGCAGTATAAGCTGACCAATAACTGCGGGATTGATCCAAATGAGCCTCAACCCGTTCCATCTGTTTCTTTCGCTTGTATGGCCGACAGTGAAGGACATGATGCAAGAATTTTGCACCGTGGTGGTTTTGTTACAGAACTTCTGATTCCTGCAGGCGCGACAACTAAAGTAACATACATTGGGCTTCAATCCGTTTTCAATAGCCCTGGAGTTTACGCGCACACCTGGATTGCCGAAGAAGAAGGACTTTCTTCCGCGCCAGTTTCAAGCGTGAACGGTCAAACCGGCGCTGTTGCTCTTGACACTGATGATGTGCTTGAAGGATCAAATCAGTATTTCACCGACGCAAGAGCAAAAGCTGCGGCTGTTGTAAACTCGGCTGCCGGATCTGAAACAGATCAAGCTCCATCTGTATCAGCTATGAAGGGCTATGTTGATACCGCAGATGGTGCTCTTTCTGCACGGATTGATAAACTTGAAGCGTCTCGCGGTGTGTACACAGGGACTTTGGCTTCAAACCAAACCCTATCGATTGCTTCTCTGGTCCCATCGGGAGCAGCAGAGTACCCACTGGTGCAAATCTATGAAGTGACTGGTTCTAACGCACTTCACCAGGTGAATGTAGAATTTACGTTCGATCCCGATACAAAATCTATCACATTTGGTAATGTCCAAGGTGGTAGCATCAGCGCCGTGATCCACGTCCTCGCTCTCACCTCACCCTACACAACTCTTTAAGAGTCGGTAGGAATCCTAGATTGGGGCGTTTGGGTCATCCAAGCGCCCCTTTTTTATGGAGAAAATCTCATGGCTGGTATTCCCTTTTTTAGCAAAATCCTTGCTTTGGCTGGTATTGATTTTAAAGAATCAAGCGGAAACAACACAGTCAATATCAATGCCCCAAGTTCACTCGACGCCGATGTCAATCTGACTCTTCCAACAACGGACGGAAACGCTAATCAGGTTCTTTCCACGGATGGAAGCGGAGTTTTGAGCTGGACAGATGTTTTAACAGGAACAGCCACTACTTTCACAAACGGATTTGTTGACGCCTCACAAACGTCTATTTCAGTAGCTGATTCAACAAGAACTTTTACCATTGCACCCACTTCGGGATCATATAAATATTACGCCAACGGTAAAGAAGTCACTATCTCCTCTTCAAAAAGTGTAAATTGGAGTAACTCTCACGGGACTCATTTTTTCTATCTCGATGAAAATGGAGATCTTAATACAACAGCGACCTACAACGATGATCTCATTTTAAAACATGCAATCGTAAGTATTCTTTACTGGGATGATACCCCAGGAGCGCATATTTATTTTGCAGATGAAAGACATGGTGCAATCATGTCTAAGATGACTCATCTTTATTTACACAAGACCCGTGGTGCTGCTTTTGAAAGTGGCTGCAGCCTCAGTGGTTTTCAAATTGACGGAACAGGAAATAGCAACGCTGATGCGATTTTTACTGCGGATACTGGTATCATTTGGGATGAAGATCTCAAAATATCAATTCCCTCACAAACACATTTCCCAATCTTTCACAGGAACGGTGGAGCTGATTGGAAAAGAAAAGATGCGGATGATTATGCGTGCATTTACACAGGTACAGCGGGTTACACGGGAGCACGTATCGCCTACAACGCATACACCGGTGGAGTGTGGAGCTTGCAACCAATCAACAACAATAAATTCGGTTTGACCCATATTTTCGCTACGAATGATATTGAAAACAAATACATTGGTATTTTGGGGCAAGCGCAATATGACAGTAAAGCCGCCGCAAAAGACGGCGCTGAAAACGAAATCAAAACTTTAAAAGACCTTCCTTTTTCTGAATTTGTCCCAATTGGAACAATTCTATTTGAAACAAACAGCAACTATACAAACACCCCCAAAGCAAGAATTGTCTCAACTTCAGCAGGTCAAAACTATGTTGATTATCGGGCGCAATTCATTCGCCCAGGGGTTCTTGCATAATTTCATCTTTTTCTTTGTTTAAGAGGCGTTTGGATTCATTCCAAGCGCCTTTTTTACGTCAATTCCATTTTGCAATTAGACGATTTGCCTATTATTGTCAGTTGTAAGGGGGGTCAATTTTGATTTTGAAATGCTAATATTTTGAAAGAAGGCATTTCTTTAGACGAAAGAGTCTTTTTTAAGCAAATCTAGGAGCTTATATGGCACTGACCCTTATACCAGCAAATCCTTGGTTGTCCGGTACAACGGCTCCAAACCCACAAGTGGGCTTCATAAACCAATTCTACCTTAATTTGATTACAGGTGAAGTCTATCAAAAAAAGACGGGATCGCTGTGGGCTGTCGTCGGCCACATGAATCCCGATCAACTTTCAAGCGTAACTCTTATCCCAAAAGGAACAAACCCTGGGGAGACTGGTAGCCTTGAATTTAAAGAGCTCGCGGCAAACGGAAATAACTACGCAGGTTTCAAAGCACCTGACTCTCTTTTAGCAGACATCGTTTGGACTCTGCCCGAGAAAGACGGCAACTCCGGGCAGGCGCTTGTCACCGATGGCGCAGGTCATCTGACTTGGGCTTCCGGGAGCTCTCTTTCACCTGTGACCTCCGTCAATACAAAAACAGGCGATGTTGTCCTCACAACCACAGACATAGCCGAAGGAACAAACCTCTACTTTACCGACACAAAAGCTCAAACCGCTGTGGTTGTCGATAATTTTTCTGGGGCTGAAATCAACAAGTCACCCTCAGTGGCAAGCACGAAAACTTATGTTGACACCGCTGTTGAAAACGAAGCCAATACACGCGCTTCCGCAGACGCGACTCTGCAAACAAATATCAACAACGAAGCAAATGCACGTTCTACTGCCGATTCGAACCTACATGATGAAATCCTTGGCGAGATCGCTGCACGAACCGCCGCTGATGCCCTGCTTATCCCATTAACCCAAAAAGGCACTGCCTTGGGTGTCGCAAGCCTTGATGCAAGCGGTAAAGTCCCCTCAAGCCAAATCAATTTCACTTCCGCGCCCGTGCAATCGGTCAATACAAAAACAGGTGACGTTGTTCTCAAGACCGTGGATATTGAAGAAGACACAAATCTTTATTTCACAGACAGCCGCGCACAAACCGCTGCGGTTGTTGACTCAACATCGGGATCTGAAACAAACAAAGCACCTTCTGTCCACGCGGCTAAAGACTATACAGACACAGCCGTTTCAAACGAACAAATCGCAAGACAGAATGCTGATGACAATCTGCAAACAAATATCAATAACGAAACAACCGCAAGAACCGATGCAGACACTGCCCTTGGTCTTCGAATCGATCAAGAAATCACCGATAGAACAAATGCCGATACAGCTCTGCAAAGTAACATCGATACAGAAACAGCCGCTCGCATTGCCGCCGATGCTCTGTTGATTCCTCTCACACAAAAAGGTCAACCTGAAGGCGTTGCAACTCTCGACGCAACTGGTCAAGTGCCGACAAGCCAAATCAACTACACTGCCGCACCTGTTCAATCGGTGAACACAAAAACAGGTAATGTTGTCCTCAAGACCGTTGACGTTGAAGAAGACACAAATCTGTATTTCACAGACGCTCGCGCGCAAACTGCTGTGGTCGTCGATCTTATGACAGGCGGACAAACAGATAAGTCTCCATCTGTTTCGAGTGCTAAAGAATATATCGACAACCTTATATCGACTGAGCAAACCGATAGACAAAATGCAGACAACACCCTGCAGTCGAATATTGAAGCTGAAGCAAATACCCGCGCTCAAGCTGACACGCTTTTGCAAGACAATATCAATGCTGAAGCTCTCGCTAGAGAAAATGCGGATGCTCTGTTGATTCCTTTGACTCAAAAAGGTCAACCTGATGGTGTTGCGACTCTCGACAACACAGGAAAAATTCCAGCGACACAGATTCCACCCACCGCTATTACAAGTGTGACCGTTGTCGCCACCATCGCAGAACGTGATGCTCTGACCCCAGGTGAAGGTGACTTCTGCGTTGTCACCGATGTCAACGAAACTTATGTTTACAATGGTTCCGCGTGGATTCAGCTTGAAGTCGGAAGTGCTGTTACGGCAGTCAACGGTAAAACAGGAGCTGTTTCACTTTCAACGCAAGATATTTCTGAAGTAACAAATCTTTATTTTACTGACGCAAGAGCCAAAACTGCTGCTGTCATCAACTCGATGGCTGGTTCAGAGATAGACCAAGCGCCTTCAGTCCAGTCAGTAAAAACATATGTTGCAGGCGAAATTTTAACGGAATCAACCGCCCGCGAACAAGCAGACACACTGCTTCAAAACAATATCAATAGCGAAGCAACCGCACGTGAAAATGCAGATACCTTGATGCAAACAAACATTGACGCTGAAGCAACGGCCCGCGCCGCTGCAGATGCCCTGCTTATCCCTCTGACACAGAAGGGAGCACCCAACGGTGTCGCAACTCTTGACGGTGATGGAAAACTTCCTTCTGGTCTTTTTCCTGCGGCTTCAGATGAAATTGGCACTCCAACCGATGGATCTTATTCTGGCGGTCTTTTGGAGTTTACACCGACGACTCGTATCGCTGATGCGACAGATGGCATAAATTTGATTCTTGCAAAACTTGCTCCGGCTAAACCACCAAACCTTTCAAGCAAAACAATTTCTTTGACGAGTTCATACTCGGCAAAAGAAGCTGGAACAAACACCCTTCGTTCGAATGTGACAGACGCCGTAAGGCCACAAATTTCCACAGTCACTCAATTTTACGATGGTGACAACGGAACTCTTTCGGTTGAAATTGATGCTTCTGTTTCAGGAAGCGTTGCTCTGACAACATCGAGTGAAGCGGGCACCTATGGTGCTTTGGTTGTAACGGCTGATGCCGACTACTATGCCGGTGTCTCGGGTAAAGAAGGATTCTGGCGTGCGTTGAGCGCATATCTCTTGCCGACATCAAATCTTGCCCTTGGTCATCACACATATCAAATGAAACACTCGACAACAGGAAATACAAACCTGCTTGACCTCTATGTGGACAATCCAGCCACTGCGACAATTTCCGGTGAGTCTGTTGATTTTTCTTCAGCCACAAGTTCTTACGTGAGCGGTGTCCCGACTCTCAGCGCAGGAACCTCAATCAAGTTTGATTTCTCGATTGCAAGCGCAGTCGGTAAGTTCTTCAACTCAAGCAAAGTTGCCGATGTCTCAGGCTCAAACGTATCGACTGCAAACATCGCTCCCGATGTTGCCGGTTATGCTGAAAATGCAACAATATCAGTCAACGATGCCACAGTTACAGTCAACTCAAGCTCTTATTCAGAATCACCAAGCGTATCCATTCGCGGATACAACTCAAAGAGCGTTGCCGGAACAAGCA
>Ga0214917_10002391_pt1 | contig 22849 bp, 14 predicted proteins | sample LL_1208_BB_MetaG_FD_177983 | JGI IMG/M metagenome (GOLD analysis project Ga0214917, IMG submission 177983) | Freshwater microbial communities from Lake Lanier, Atlanta, Georgia, United States - LL_1208_BB | ecosystem: Environmental > Aquatic > Freshwater > Lake | place: USA: Georgia | collected...
AAGTGAAAGGGTGAACATGTGGGCATCACTGTCGTTAATTCCTTCGGCAAGGTGGACAAACTCAATACCGTACCGCCAAAGCAATAGGGCTAAGGCTCCAACTAACCCGATATAAAGTGGGGCTAATAGCCAGCGTGCACCGAAGATAAATGCTTCTAGAAAATGCTGGAATTTCTTCATGTTTGGAGTTTATTGCAGAGATCGGCTTTTACTTCAATCCCAGTCGGAGTCTAGATTCATAGATTCCATTGGTTCAGGCATGTTTAGGCTGTATAACTGCGCGGGCTTGCCCTACAAAATGAGATTTACCTCGCAGTTCCCAGATAGAAATGCAATAATCTCTATTGACCCAAGGAGGGCTATATGAATTCTGCCAGCGTCAGTATTCTGATTGGAGATTGTAGACTCGCTTTGCGTAGCTTGCCGGATGAATCAGTCCAGGCTGTAGTTACTTCACCTCCTTACTGGGGTTTAAGAGACTATGAATCAATAACTTGGAAGGGCGGAGCTCGAAACTGTGATCACCAAAACGCTCAAATTTACCGTCAGGAATCTACAGGTTCAGCCCAAAAAGATAAGTTGAAGAACAAAAGAGTATGTAGTTGTGGCGCGGTAGGTGACGATTTATCGATTGGCGGGGAATATTCGCCTGAAGAATACGTCAACCAGCTTTGTAATGTTTTTGACGAGATTTGGAGGGTGCTAAGACAGGATGGCACTGTCTGGCTAAATCTAGGAGATACATATGCTCCAAAAAACATCAAGGATCCAAGAAACGGTGTGGTAATCAAAAGGAAAAACTTATTGGGGATGCCTTGGAGGGTAGCCTTGGCACTTCAAAGCAGGGGTTGGATACTTCGCCAAGACATCATCTGGTCAAAGCCAAATGCCATGCCAGAAAATATCAAAGATAGATTTACAAACTCGCACGAGCATGTTTTTATGTTGTCAAAGTCTCAAAAATACTTCTTTGACATAAACAGCGTGAAAGAGGAGGCAGTCACCACTGGAAAAAGATTCCCGAACGCTGAGAGGAGAGCACTGGGCATACCCTCTCGCTATGGCGCTAAGGGAGCGGCCTACTATGGAATAAGCGGCTTTGGCGTTGATGAATCAGGAAAGAGAATAAAGAGAGATGTTTGGAACGTCAGCACCAAACCTTTTAAAGGGGCCCATTTTGCTTTGTACCCGCCGGAACTGATCGAGACCTGCGTCCTAGCTGCAACTAAAGAAGGGGATTTTGTTCTAGATCCGTTTAGTGGAGCCGGCACTACTGGCCTTGTTTCTCTAAACCTAAAGAGAAACTACATAGGTATTGAAATAAGCAAGAAGTATGCGAACCTATCAAAAAAGCGAATTGAAGCAGAGGTGAAAAATGCAGAAGTCGCAGTCTTTTCTTCGATTTGCCCAAGCCAGGTTGAACTTCTTTTCAATCCAATAGGTTGCTAGGAATAGGCTAAAGACCCAAGTAAATCCTAGAAAAATCGGAGCCAAGTTGAATCAAGAAGCTAGAGCTGGAACGTCTACCTTGAGCGAGACGATAGATCACCTCGATTTCAGCGTATTTTGTGATTATCTCGACTGCCAAGGGCAAGCTACTCATCGCCTGATTTGTGCCAAATGCGGAATCTTTGAATTCATGTGCAACCCTCATGCAGAAGCTGCAAAACAAGCCCCGAAGAATAGCTGGATTGTCTTTGACAAATCTTGTAAGCATAGGGTTGATATGTTTTATTGCGGTAAGGAGCTGATATGATTCTGCACTTGGAGATCAACCTTGTCGGAGAACGGATCAGAAGGTCTAAAACGGCACAAAAGAGTTCTCCGCCAAGAGTACTAATAGCTGCCAGTCGCCGCGATCTCCTAGTGACTGGAGAGCTCCCCGGGAGCACCTGGATTACGGGCTAGCATCTCTAAGACCCTTCTGTCCTCGTCCAAGGCCAGTTGCTTATAAAAGCCAACCGGAATTAGGGGGTTGCGCGAACCAGTTTCTCAAAGAGTTGGAGAAAGCATTCTAAATACTTTGCTCAATGATGAATCTGGCTTGGTCCCGCGTCTCTAGCGCGGAGCTGGCTTCCGAAACTAAAGTCAGGGAACGCCAAGTAGGCTCTCACCCATTCAGATCCTGCATTCAGAAGCTCCAACGCTTGGTCGTCAGCCAAACTTTCTGATAGTGCAAGATCGATCATGGCGATTTGCTCCTCAGACATTCTCAGTGGGGGCCAGTATGTCTAGAGTTACAGAAACATTCTTGAAAGATTAGTGAATAGACTCTGAGGGGGCACAGCAACATAGTGCTTCATATGCTCAGAGGAGGCAAACATGTCAGAAGCGTTTTGGCGAGATCAAGGCATCAAGCCTGCAGTTTTCAAAACAGTTTTTGCCGTCGAAGACTTTGTAGATGAACTAAATGACTGGGTCGAAGTTTATGAGATCCAAAAGGCAATTTCTTGTGATGCGAATCTTGAACCTGCTGAGGACCTCAAAAGTGTGAGTAACTCATTAATCTGGACAGATCAATGGAGCGATGCGCGGGTAGATTTTCTCACACCTGGCTTTGAACTTGGGAGTGATGACATAGATAGTTGGGGAGTTCAGGGCTGGTATGTTGGCTTGGAACCCTATGACGAAGATGCTCCCTCAATAGCGAGTGAAATACACATCCCTTGCCCTAATTGCTTCCCGTCTGGCAATCCAAGCTCGTCTCTTGAAGAAAAGTTGCAACAGCTGAACAGGATCAAGCCAATCGAATGGATCGGTTTCGGTCTCGGCTCCGGCTTGTCTTTGCCGAACTTTCCCGGTTGTGAGTTTTGTGACCATTCAACATTAATTCAGCTCCATCTGTCTGACTTCATTAGTTTTGGCAGCTGTTCTGCTTGAATCTGATAATGGGCAAGTTTTTCTCCCAGAGTTTACGATACTTGGTATAGATTGCCAGCGAAGGAGAATCCCGATGGATGCGCACGAAACCATTGAACAAATGCTTAACTACATGGACGGCCTACAGAGCCAGGTCGACAAGGCGGAATCAGGGAAGAATTTCATTGAAACCTACGGATCGGCTGATTTCATCGAGGCTTTGACTAATTGGTTCCAAACTGAACCAGCTGAGAACACAGAGCAGTACTTTGAGTCAGTCGGCAGGAGGGTGCTCTGGTTATACCCAAATGGGCTAACCTTAACTATTGGAGCGGAAATGAACCTGACCATTTCCAGTGCAACAGAGCAGCTGAGCGAAGCTTCAGAACTGCCAGAGATTTGTGAGCCAATCAATTGGGAGTTTTTTGACCATGCCAACGGCTGGTCAAGCAACCAGTTGTCCGACAAAGAGACCTTTCTTGAGATCATCAAAGTATTAGAGGAGATGCATGGAAAGCCGAAGCTGATTCTGCCCTGGGAGAGCCGAGCTGAAAACACTGCAGATCAAGAAGAAGAAGACTACGTGTTTATGGACCCAGACGAAGAGTCTTATAACGACTACTTGGATGTCTATCGACTAATGAAACTAGTGCAGGACGGTGACATTCATTACTTTTCTGAGTGGCAGTTATCAGTTGTTTTTGAGGAAGACTTTATGAGCCCTTACAGCCACTTTGAAAAGTATCAGAGATTCACGGAGAAACTTAGAGAATCTAAACTTGCAATTTTGGATCTTGAAGAACACTGTGCGGCGTGCTCTGGTGGAGTAAAAGAGCAAGCTATAAAAGAAGACCCTGAGCTTGATGGCAAACCTCTATTCATAACGTGGTCGCAGAATTCAAACGCGATGGTCTGCCCTAACGGAGCGATCAACATTGAGGGTCACTGCTGGGAGGCCAGCCCAGAGACGATGCAAAAAATTAAGGCTCTTGCAGATCAAGAAGGCGTTCCATGTGAAATCGGGGATGATGTTCTTTATTTCGTAAGCCCCAACTGGGACTAAGTCAAAACCATTTCAATCATTCCCATTTGTCATCACGAATCTATAACGATAAAAACGCCTAAAGGCCCATGTCGGAGGGCTAGATTAGGATTCTTGATAAGGAAGCTGGTTATCTCTAGCAATTTATCTGCGGTGTTTCGCCGCAGTTGTAATGATGAGAACCAATCGTCACCGGATATCGATGACACTTAGCATCCCGTTCTGCGCCGGCCAAGCAGGATTCATCGCTGATTCGATTCTTCGAATCCGATGACATCTTGGCCGGCGCAGAACGTGACGCTTACAGTGATCAATACCGATCCAAGATCGGAGGTAGAGGTAACCAGCGTCCTTGCTTAGCGAAGGACAACAATTGGGAATTCTAAAGAGACAAGATAAAGAGACCTCTTCGTCTGCTCAATTCCCTAGAACAATTTTGCACCAAGCTCTTCTCAGAACTGGCTGGATAAAAACCGAGGAAACGCAATGGTCTGGCCGTTGGGTTAACCTTCTAGTAATTCACCTTCAAAATAAAAACGCAAACTTCCTTAGATTTACTTACAACCAGGATGTTTTTGAATTGCCAGTAAAGACTCCTCAAGAAGGCAGTTTGGCGATGAAGAGAATTCGAGATGATTTTCGAAACCTTCAGACCTACTTCCCAGCGGCAGATTTCAAGTACTTTACGGATAAAAATTACGAGGACTTCAATCAACCTTGGGCTCTCAAAAATGATCTTGGTTTCCAAAATCCTTTGATTGAAGAGGACGCGGCGACCGCTCTGCGAGAGCTCCAAGAAGGTTCAATTCTGACTGACAACTCAGCCATAGATGATTTGAGCCTTGGTAATTTCCTTGCAACCCTGTTTGACGACCCAAGCTACATTCCAAAAACAGAATCAGAAATAGTAAGAATCACAGAATTTTTCACGAATGACTTCAACTTCTCGGTAGGGTTCTTCGGGAATTTCAAACGTGTGCTCAAATCATTGACTACAATATTGGAAAAACTGGTTCTAGAGGACTCCCATGTGGACCTAATTCCGCGGCTGGCTGCCTGCCTTGGGGCTGGTTACGGTCGAGTCGATGCCTATCTTTCTAAGGGACACTTAATTCCACTAAGCGTGTTAGAACAATCATCTGATCTCATCACAAAATTAGCAAAGCTAGAAGAACTAGGTGGCAGAGCCTACCCGTCGCTTGCTACAGCGCAATACTTATCTCGCAAGGGCTCTCGTTTGCTAAGTTTTATCGAAGCAAATTGCTCTAAATCTACCGCCATTCAGTTCAAATTAAATGCTCTAGATATTGCAGATCAACTTGACGAGTGTTCGTCTAAGTTTGCGAACTACCAGATTTTGGTGAATCGAATAATTTACAGCTATTCGATGAGAAAACTTATTTCTGGACGAAAAGTTGAAATTCCTAACAACGCAGACTTTGAATCTCTAGCGAAAGAGTTTGTCTCGGACTTAAGTGAAGATGACAAGTCTTTAGTTTCCCGTTGGGTTGAGTCAATTCCTGGCAATAATCCCTCCATCATTCAACTCGCTTTTGAAATATCTCAAGAAGTTGGCTCCTCATTTTCCACAAATCAGAACACAATTCGTGCACTAAGCCTTTCGAGTTCTCAAAGATCAGAAGCGTTCCTAGTCAATTTGCTCATTGAAGACCCAGGGAAATTGGGGTGGCTTGACAGCTCGACTTACCCTAAGTTCCTAGCTAAGCTCCCAGAAGATGTTATTGACAAGACGTTTGAACAACTTTATTACCTGGACCAAAGAAACTTGTTTTCTAATTGGACTAACTTTTGCAGTGATAAACAACTTTCCCCAATAGAGGTTAGAGTCTCAAAAAAGTTCCTGGAGAGCAACTTGGGCTTCGGAGCCGATCTCTTCAAATTGCTACTTATGCTAGCAAGCCAAACTCAATTTGAACCCTTAAGTGATTGGGCAAAAGTCATTTCGGTTGCAAACAAGTCAGATGCCGAGCAAATACTGGTATTTTTAGGCCTCACCTCAAAGGTAGATGGTTTATTTAACGTCTTAAAAAAGCCAAGCAAGGCAGTAATTGAAATTTACGCTAAAGATTTGGCTGCAGCACTTAATTGGAACCCTGAGTGGCAATGGGGAGTAGACAGTCATCAAATTCAGGTGAATGAGAGTTTGGGAACTCTGCTGAATTCCGACAATGACAATTTCAAATCTCTAGCTTTGACGATAATTGGCCAGCAACTCATTCACACAAGCCAAATAAACAATTTTTACCTAAGCCTTAACAATCCAAAGATACTTTTTGAGATGTTCAAAGATATCTTGCAAACAGACGACCCTAGCCCTCTGCAGACAATCATGCTGGTTCTCGCTCAAGAGGAAAAACGCGTTTTCTGGAGAATGTTCGGAGCGGAAGTCGAGAAACTCCTAGAAGGTAAGGCAAGGTTCGCTGCATTTTTCTGGAACAACATTGAACAGATGCCCCCTTATATAATTGAAACTTTATCAACCTACAGCTGGCTGCCGGATAAAGTGCGTGCAGAAATTAGCCCATCTTCTATGTCAAAGCTCACGGAAAACCAAAAAAGCTATCTCAGTGTCATGTTCAGCAAGAGGCCAGACTTCCTAGAAGATAAATCACTTTTGCGGGCCGTGCTTATAGCCCCAGCCGCTCAAATCAACCAACATGGAGCAGCTTATGTTAGACAGAATCAGCTTTTTGAGGATTTCTGGTTACTTATGCTGGAGAGCAATTTACCTGTAACTTCAAAAGCCGCGCTAGCGTTCCTTGATTCCGAGGTTGGGTCTAAGGAATTTGACAAAAAAATAATGATGGCTTTGGACAGTAATAATAAGTTTGCCAGGTCGTCTGCTCTTAGAATCTTAAAATCCTCGAACTCACCGAAATTACTGGCTGAAGTCATGCAGAAATTAGCTGAAAACCGCAACCAAGATACTTGGGAATTAGTGGCTAAAAACATGAACCTTATTGAAGAAGCCAAGAACCTTCAGAAATTTACTAGAAGAGTGTTTCTTTCTCGTAGGCAAGCCAGAGCCCAGAAAGAGCAAGTAAAAGACAAAATCGCGATATTAATTAGAGATCTCTCTGAGGTGGTTGACAAAGACATTTTGGTTCGCATGTCGCTCGGCTCAGTTGCGAAAGACAGAGAATGGGCTCTGAGGCAACTCGCCCAAAGTGGATTGAGCGCTGATGACGTAAAGGTCGAATTCGTCTGGAAGGAAGAGAAAAATGTTTGAGCGAGTTTCTAAGCGCTTATCATCTTATTCTTCCTCAACCCAGGACCAGTCGGGTGTGAACTTCGGAACGGACTTGAATAGGGACCCTGTTTACCTCTCTGGAGTTGTGATACCTTCTGTGGCTTTTGCAGAGGCCATGCTCGCTCTCGGTCAGGTAGTCAAAATCCAGAAGCCCGCCAAGAAGGATAACTCCGCATACCAGCTTTGGGTTGAAGGAGAGTATCTGAGAATACTTAATGATCGCGAACCTACTCGGTTGCAACAAATGGCGGAGTTAAACGAAACTATATCAACACTGAAAGCTAAACGTACTCAGTATGAAAATAGCCTTTCTAAATTGACCTCCTCTGAGATCTTTGTTTCCGCAAGAACAAAGTACTTTAAGTGGCTTTATGAACACGATCGAGACACTTGGGTTATCTTGGATCCAATTGTCAGCGTTCAAAAGGATGGAACATTCTTTGAAGCTTTTTCTGGCGACGAATCAATTTACGCTCGAGTGTTTCTACCTCACGCAGCACTTAGAACGGCGGATGAGCCCGTGAAGGGAACTACCAATATTGACTATTCAAGGCTTTTGGAACGAGAGTTCGACCGGGTAAGAAGCTACAGACCGATTGATCTAACAGTTGGTTTGAAATCAGTTGATTTCAAGACAGAAGCTGCCATCGTTGAAGAGGAGAAAATCCCACTTCCTGAAACCTGGGTTAGAGGACTAGTAGAGGTTCAATCTGTTCAATCCTTAGCTCCTGTGACTTTTGAGATGTCGGCAGATGGCCTTGCGGATGTCATAGCAAGGTTGAAGGCTGAAAAGGAAAAGACCGGTCCAAGGTCGCTTAAATTCATGCTGAAACAAGGAGAGCCGATAAAGGTAGAAATTGAACCTTGGGGCCAGGTTTATGCCGATGATTGGTTTACTTATCCAGGACCTACATCAACTGAAATTAGGATTTGGGGAAGAAGGCGTTTAGCTGTTTTGGATGACCTGCTTGTAAATGCAGATAGCGTGAAAGTCAGTTTGCTTGGATCTGGGATGCCGTCTTTTTGGACAGTGATCAAGGACGGAGTTGAGCTGACTATCGGTTTGTCTGGTTGGTCATCAAACGACTGGGCATCAAAAGCCAAATTCTCTGGATTTGTTCCAGTTTCAGACATCCAACAAGAGGAAATTGACCAGGGGATAGAACTTTTAACCCAGCTTGGTCAAGCTTCCACCGAGGAGTTCGCTGAAAAATTAGGCGTGACTAAATCCAAAGCCGCGGGAATATTGCAGAAACTTTGTCTTCTTGGTAAAGCAATGTTTGATGCTGAAAGAAATGTTTATAGATGGAGAGATTTGTTCCCAACTTTGGATCTCTATGTTGACAATGAAACATCTAGAGAGGTTCGTGCTGGGGTCCAGATAGCACAGGATAAAGAAATAACTAAAACCCTTGACGAAACAAAAGCTGGAATTAGATATATTTCTGGAACTGTTAAGTCAGAATCTGGTAAATACTCTCCGGTAATGGAGTTAGATCTCGACTATCGACCAAAATACGCACAGTGTGATTGCCCGTTCTTCAAATACAACAAGCTCAAACAAGGCCCATGCAGACACATGGTTGCTTTGTCTTTAGTGGGTGACACCCAATGAGTTCGGTTGAAGAACTAAGGGAAAGAATCGGGGAAGTTGGAAGAGCAGCCGCTGTAGCTGAAGAGATGATTCGTTTAGGGTTTCTAACCGCTGAAGATCTAAAAGCAGCCAGCCTTGATCAAGAGAGATTTGGAACTATCGTTGCTGAACTTAGGCCAACCTTAGAGCAACTTAGGGAAGCGGAAACAAAGCTTGTAAGCATGGGTGATTTACCAGCGTTGTTAAAGGAAATTCGTTCCGAGCGAATCGCCATGGTCAAGGCAAAGAGGGAAGAACGCAAATTTCAACAAGAGCAAGAGAGACTTAGACGACAAGAAGCGTGGGAAGTTAGGAAGAGAACCGAAGCCCCATTCCTTGGCGTAGGGGTCTCAGAGAGACTTCACTTTGAAGGTGGATCTTCAGAACAGCTGCAAGCTAAATCTCTACCAGAATTCAATACACTTGCCGACTTAGCTGCTGCGATGGGTTTCACCACCCAGGATCTTGTTTGGCTTTGTTACGAACGTGGAGCTACCACTGTTGATCACTACACAAGATTTGAAATTCCAAAGCGGTCTGGTGGAACTAGGCTAATTTCCTCCCCTAAACCCAAAATGAGAAAAGCTCAAACATGGGTAAATACCAACATATTGAGCAATCTCCAGCCCTCTAGATACTGCTACGCGTTTAGGCCAGGTATCTCAATCGTGGACAATGCACATCAACACCTAAACAAATCCATAGTCTTGAAATTTGACCTCAAGGACTTTTTCCCATCCATTACTTTCAGTCGAGTAAGGGGTTACTTTCAGTACCTCGGTTACAATCCTGGTATTGCTACCGTACTCGCGCTCATTTGCACTGATGCGCCTAGAGCTCGAGTAACAGTAAAAGGTATTGCTTCAATTGTTGCGATAGGCGAAAGATCGCTTCCACAAGGAGCTTGCACATCTCCAGCTTTAGCTAACCTAATCGCCTCCAGATTGGATAGCAGACTTGCTGGCTTTGCGCGTTACCTTGATGGGGGCTGGACCTACACTCGTTATGCCGACGACTTAACATTCTCCACAAACAAAGCGGAAGCCAATTTAGCCCCACTAATGGGAGCAGTAAAGCGTTTGGCACTTGACGAAAGATTTGAGATAAACCCAAAGAAGACTCGAGTAATGCGCTCACCAAGACGCCAGAGTGTCACAGGCCTAGTTGTCGGCTCTGAGGTAAGAATTCCGAAAAAAGTGATTAGGCAAATTAGGGCTCTATTTCACAATATTGAAATCAAAGGTGCTGAAGCCGTGAGCGAAAAGCTCGGTAAAAACTCCCTCAATGTTGCTCAAGGTTTCTGGTCATACATGCATATGGTTGATCCAGACCTGGCGGCGGGTTACCTAAAGAAGCATCCTTGGATATCCCAAGGGAAGTAGACGAGGCGGATACCTTAGTGAGCCAGACAGTTGGAATTTATGAAAAAGCCATTGAGTCAGGTCTTGAAGGAGCAGCTGAACATATACGATGCAGCCATCTAGAAACAGCTTTTCGGTTGACACAAGGTTATTTTTATGCAAACTTGGGATTACTAGAGCAACTTTTATCATTAGTTATTTTCCTTTTCATTAGATTTGATTTGAGACCACAAAGGGCCTTGTTGCGACAGGTCGACAAAAAGTACTTTTTACAAAGCAATAGTTAGAAAAATCGGAATCTCAGCAAAGCTGAGACTGTAAAGAGAAAGAAATCAATGGCCAAGGAAATTGTAGTTACTCTAGGCGGGAAGCAGTCAAGCTTCAGTTATCGCCCGGTAGATAGAGCGAGCCTCTATGGCAAGAGAAAAAGAGTTTTATTAGATCAGAATGGGGAGCCTTGCAGTAGAGCGAGTCTTCTCGAAGATGGTTCACTTCTCATTAAGAGTGGTATGACAGCCCAGGGATACTACTTGCCAGACGGTCGTTCATGTAAGTTGGCTGAACTCGAGGGCTTCAATCTAGAAGGAAAGCCTATAGAAAAGACGCCTTCTACGCTGGGTGTGGCTCAAGAATTGAAAGAGGTCACCCCCGAGGAAGCCTTGAGTATTTCTCAGCAGTCCGTGTATGTTTTAGAGTCAAGTGAGCTAGACGAAGAATTGAAGAAGGCACTGGACAAGGGCAAAGTTTTCAGTTTCGTTTTCAATTATCGCGAGGACTACATACCTGCCACAGCGCTGCTGGTGTCCAACGAAAATGGCTACTTTGCGATAATTGGTAACCCCGTTGAGTATGAGTGGGTTACCTTCCAGGCAGTGGTAGACCTTCCTCAGGAGTCTGAAGACGCCGATGAAGAACTTGACTTTGAGATGTTCTAGGAGACCAAATTGACTACTCTAAGAAAACTTCACGTTGCAAACTCAGCCGGTCGAAACGCCATCATTGTAGCAAGTTCAATCTCAGCTGAAAACAAAGTCGTCATCGGTAAAGAGGGTAAGCCTGCCGAGTTTCGTAGATATGTTGCTGCTGGCAAGGAGTCCCTACATGAGGACCTGGTCGCTAAATTAGGTAAGGAAGACTACTCGTCTGAACTCATTGCAGGCGACCCAGAGCTTGACCTGGAATTGGTCGGCCGAACAATCGACGCTACCCAGTCGCTACTACTTGATTCCAAAGGATTGCCACTTAGGGGCAGCCCTAAACCAGTTGAAATTACCTTAGATCCAGCTGGTCAAGAAGTTAGCCGTAGGGATCCTGTTGAAGTTGCCGCAACTGTTAACGATGCCCTGCCAGTTCGTTGGGTTGGCAAGAGGATTCCTAAGAGTGAATTAGTTAGAAAATTCTCCATCAAAAGAACAATGCAACTCAGGCATGTTGATGGTGTTACGTATGACTTCTTGTTCGGGATGGCAGAGGAGTTAGAGAAGGACAAGGTTGTGGTTCTTCTTGGAGCGGGCGAAGACGGCAAGCAGCCGCTGATTCTGCAGATGAACGGAACTCCTTACCGCGGCTTTCTTGAGGGAAGAACCAACGGGAAGGACTACATCTTGCTGCTGCACTTAAGCAACATGGAAATGAAAAAGCCTGCAGTTACGAAGGAGTCTGGCGATGAGTAAATTAGCGGTCTCCCCCGCGGGATCAGTTCCGGAGCAAGCTGTTGCAACAGCGATAATGCAGTATCGAACACTTGTGGCGCAACGTTACACATCTTGTCCTCCATCAGAGATTCAACGCTTGTTATCTACCGCTCCTTTCACCACTTCAAGGAAGCTTGACGGTGAACTTTGGTTTATTGACACAACCCTAGGTTCGCCTAGGTTGATTGCACCGAATGGGAGAGTTGCCACTGGAAGCAAGATTCTAGATGTCGCCTCAGCAATCCCCAAAGGACACATTATCGCCGGTGAGCTTTACGTTAAGAGTGATGGTAGAGAACGTGTTGGAGATGTGGCTAAAGCCTTTGGAAGTGGATCAGACTCAGTGTCGTTCGCAGCGTTTGATTTAGTTCAAGCCGAGGATGACAGTTGGCAAGACTTCACTTACCTAGATCGCTTAAATAAACTGCGCGATCTGGTTAAATCAACGGAAACAGTTCATGTAATTGATAGCCAGGAATTTTCAACGGACTCTGAGGTGCTTAAGTTCTTCAATGAGACAGTTGTTAGTGGGAATGGAGAGGGCATCGTTGTCCGATGCCATGACGGACGTGTTCTCAAAGTAAAACAAACCATTACCTTAGATTTAGCCGTTTTAGCGTTCACCACAGAGAACAGCAAAGATGGCGGCGAGCAAGTAAGGTCAGTCCTTCTGGGCCTAACTTTGCCTAGCGGTGGGTTTGTCCCACTAGGTGCTACGGGTAACTTCGATGCTGGGTGTTCCAAATCTGATCTGCTAAAAATCCTTACACCAATTGAGGTGGATAGCAATTATCGTCAGGCAGCTTCGTCAGGTCAGCTTTACCGCTTTGTTAAACCTCAAATTATGCTTGAGTGTTCAGTGATGGATATCCAAACAACTGATAGCGAAAACCGCAGAATTAAGCAAGTGAAGCTTGAATACACCGACACTGGTTGGGAACCAGGATTAAAAGTGGCAGCCGCTAGCTTGATTAACGCAACCGTTCTGAGAGAAAGAACGGATAAGCCAGACTTCCTGGCGGGAGTTCGTTGGGATCAAATAGCTGAATATGCTGAAGTTCCAACCGAAACCGGCTCCGCTTTGCCAAAAGCCGAAATTGTTCGGAGGCAAGTCTGGAAGAAGACATCAGCAGATAAGACGGATGTAAGAAAGCTAGTTGTTTTCAAAACCAACAAGAACTCCTTAGACCCCCTGTATCCCGCTTATGTCGTCCACTGGACCGACTTCAGTGCAACCAGGAAAGCGCCGTTGGCTCGAGAGGTCAAAACAGCCCCGAATTTGGATGCCGCCATGGAGATTGCAGAGGCAATGATCGTTGAAAACATCAAAAAGGGCTGGGAAGAGGTCAAGTAGGCACTTATTAGCCTATGTCCCCAGGTGGAGGTAAAGTGAAGTGAAACGAACAAAGGAATGTAAATGAAAAAGTATTTTGAATATGTAGGAGTATCGGCAGAAAACGAGTCTGGGACTTCTTCAAAGTTCTGGGAGATAACTGTTGATGGCAAGACCGTAAACGTTCATTACGGAAGGATCGGCACTAACGGCCAGGTTTCTACCAAGTCATTTGACACTGAAGAAGAAGCCACTAAGTATGCTGAAAAGAAGATTGCCGAGAAGACTAAGGAAGGTTACTTAGAAAAGTAACCCTTCAATTCTCTTATCTGATACATGTTAAAACCGCTAGGGACAAGCTTTATCACGAAGACTGCCTAGAAACTTTGAGGCAAATGCTGGGCATACAGCCGAGGCTAATCAAGCGCCTAAGGGCAACATGATTGTCTTTGACACATCCTGCCTGCACAGAGTTGCAATGTATGAGTGTGGGAAAGAGCCAATTCAGCGCGAATCGGCCAAGGCTCGTGTCACAGGTTGGCTGTAATCTGGCATTAAGTACGTCTAGAGGGCAATTTACAAAGTTTCAGAGTAAGGAATCTATGAATCTAAGTTCCATTGAATGCCTGCCATACAGTCACAACAGCGAACTTCAACACAGATTGCTCGACGCAACCCTCCAAGCTAAGTCAGCTAATCCATTTCACCCAGTGACACTTCTTGTAGATAACCCTCTTCAAGGAACGCTAATTCGCAGGCAGCTTATTGAACTTTCTGCGGATAAATCAAGACGGGCGATAGCCAATTTCAATGTTGTGACGCCAATTGACCTTATTGGAAAACTAGCAAGCAATATTGCAGACCTTAGTTTTAATGAGCCGAGGACTGAATATCTTGAAGCCGTGATTTTTTCGCTGATGAATCAGGAACAAGCGGGTGACGACTCGGAGCAATCAATGGCAACCGCATCAGCTGTGGCCAAAGTTTTTAGGAAACTACAATTTGTTTCAGATGAATCCATAGAGTTGTTGAAGGGCAGCAATGCTGCTACTGCAACGCACAAGTACGTATTCGGTTTAGTCCAGGCAGCTAGAAAGCAGATGGATTTCACAAATGCCGCGAAGGTTTGTTCAGATCTTATTAGTTTCTTCTCTGATGATCATAAAGCGCTTTTGAGTAATCAAATTGGGACACTTCTGAATTTGCTTTCCGCTCCAGCTAATTCTTTGTTGGGTTTGCTGGAACTGATAAACACCCACATTAAAGTGCTTACGTTTGAGCAAGTTATTGAACTCAAAAGAGAGCCTTTGGCAAAAGCTAACGTAGTCCTTGTCACCTCTCCAGATCCAAGCCTTGAAGTATCTATGCTCACAAGAGATTTGATGCAGTCTTTACAATCTTTCAGAGCAGACCGAATAGCAATACTTTATCCCGATGAATCTGAATATGGTAACCAACTCAGGGATGCGATTGATGAAGCCGGCATCCATTGGCACGGCAGAGGTCGAACTTTTTCCCAAAATTCTGTTATCTGCAAAGGGCTTGATTTAGTTCTTGAGATTCTAGCCGAACGCAACTCCGCTTTTAGTGGACTTGATCGACCCAGGCTGATGCGTCTAATTGAAAACGGCCACATCTCGATACCTGATGTTGGAATTGAAATGGGTAAGGTTCGCAGATGGATTCGAAGACAGGAACTTTACGCGGATTGCGTTTTGTGGATATCTGTTCTGGATGATGTTGCAGAAAACGATTACGACCCTGAGAATTCTGTGGCGACTGAACTCAAGGCGTTCCTAATGGCATTTGAGGACCAGCTTAGGGTTATTAGTACTTCCAAGAATTGGCAAGAGCTGGGCAAATCAATATTGGTGTTATTGGAAATGATGTATGCCCAATCCGAGTTGATTACCGAGGGATCTATAGAGGATGAAGCTTGGCGAAGGCTCAGGAGCCTATTACTGGGAGAACTAGCTCAACTGGAGCCCCTCCTTGAGGGTGTTGGCAAGTTCAATTTTGTGAATGAAGTTATGAACCTTCGAAACATGGTGCGAACTAAGGTTGGCGACAAAGCGGTTTCTCACGGGAATTTAGGCACTGGAGTCATGGTCGGTGACATCGCTTCCGCCGCCTTCCTAACATTTGACAAAGTTTACTTGCTAGGGGCTACCGAAGGGCTGCTGCCAACTGTAACCAAAGAGGACCCTTACCTTCCAGTGAAGTTGCTTGAGGTAATCGATGAGCAGAAGATGGCGGATGCATCAATAGAAAATTCAGTAGATAATGTTGCCGACATACTCAATGGCGTAACTTCCTCAGCAAGCAGTGTTGTGGTCTTTCGCCCCAGAGGTGGGACTAAGACCAAGCTGGAAAACGAACCGAGTCGCTTCCTTGGTTCAGAGATGAATGATAAGAGGAATGCCGCTAATCCAAGGATCTTCCTGGCTGAAAATAGGGATCACTCGTATAGCCTCGACTTAGGCTCAGGAAAACTAAGCCCAATTAACGAACAAGACTACTCTCAGCTGCTTGAGAAGTTTATTCCCAAAGAACATTCAACACTCGAGAGGTCACTTCAGGCATGGAGAAATCCTACGTACAACGAGTATTTTGGAAATCTGACTATCGCAACTGAGTCACAACCAATTTGGAGTCCAGAAAACTCAAAGCCACTCTCAAGCACCGTTATTGACATTTTTATAACCTGCCCATATCAATTCTTAATCACGAACATCATGGGATTTAACAGTTCTGATCGGACTGACTTGCTTGATGACTTTAATCCAAATAAGTTTGGAACTTACTTCCACAAGCAAATGGAAGATTTCGTTAATGACTGTCTTGCGAATGGCACCGCACCTGAAGCCGGCCAGAATTGGTTTGAAGGTGCAGCAGATGTTTTCATCAGCGATTACTTCATGAAGAATCTTTATTTATTCGTTAATCGTGGACAAGCGGGCTGGAACAGAAGCTTTGAATACCATTTAAGTCAAGTACTTCGTTCATTGCCGCTGTTTTTTGAGAATGAACCCGCTGAGCTTCGTCAAAGCCCGAATCTTGCAATTTATAAACCAGAATTTTCTTTCGGTTATGAAGGAGACGAAACCGACTTAAAAATCCAGGATGAAGAAAGCTCAGAGACATATCATATCCGTGGAGCTATTGACAGGCTTGACGTCTCGCCAGATGAGAACTTCGCTGCGGTTATGGACTTTAAAACCGGAAGCCTTAAGAAAATGAAGGCAAAGCTGCAAATCACGGATGCAAGAGAAGAATTGGCAACAAGTAGAAAAACTGTTCAGGACATCATTTATAGACGTGCGGCAATGGAGAGATTCAAGAAAGCTTCGGATGCGAAGGTCTTCTTCGTATTCATTCCAGAGGATGGTAAAACTGGTTTCCTACACGCAAAATTTGCTCACGATCCCCAGGATTTTCTAATGACCACCTTACGAAGTATCAAAGCAGCGGGCTCTTCGGGAGAATTCTTGCCAGCCACTGGAGGGCTCCAAGGGGACCATCAATATTGCAGCGTATGTAAGGCGATAAGAGTTATACCTGTAGCAGCTGAAGACACAAAGGGGGGGCCAGGAAGATGAATGATTCAATACTGAGGGATGAGGAAGCAAGAAAAGCCGCCATCGAAGATCATAGCCAGAGTATTTTCATTGACGCCGGTGCTGGAACAGGCAAAACCGAAACTATTGTGAAAAGGATTGTAAATAGATTACTTTCCGACAGCGAAATTCACATGATGAATGTAGCGGCAATCACATTTACTGACAAAGCTGGTGCTGAACTTAGGAATAGATTCCGCAAGGTATTTTATGAAACCCAGGCGGAAGCTAACCAAGAAACCGCAGATCTGATTTCAGAGTATGTGCACCAGGTTGATTCAGCTGCAATTGGAACTATTCACTCGTTCTGTAAGAGAGTCCTGACCGACTACTCTATAGCAGCTAAACTGCCGGTGGGCTTTGCCGTGTCAAGCGAAGACGCTGGGCCGAGGCTAAAAAGTGAAAGAGTGAAGCGGGTCACAGAGCGTTCTTGGGATGCTTTAGCCCTAGATGAAATTGCCAACCTAAGGGATAAAGAAATCTCCATTCGACGAATGAGGGATTTAGTTATGGAACTTGATGGCAAGTTTGCCAGGCTTTCAACCGTTGAAATTGATAGCTCAAGAGTTAGTTCCGAGTGGGAGGCTGCGGCCTTTAAATTCGTTGAGATAGCAATCGGGTTCCTAAAAGAAGAACAAATCGAAAGACGTAACAAGGGGTCAATTGAATTTGACGACTTGCTTATGTTTACTCGAGATTTACTCCTAACAGAACCTGAACTTAGAGTCCTTGTGGCTAGCACATACAAACTTTTAGTGGTGGACGAATTCCAGGATACAGACCCAATACAATGGGAAATCATCCAAATGATCGCCAGCCCCGAGCATATTGCGGAACCTAAGCCAGGTTCGCTAGTGCTAGTGGGCGACCCTAAACAGTCCATTTATCGGTTTAGAAACGCAGATATTCACACTTTTATCAAGGTTAAGAATCTGTTTAGCGGAGAAGGAAGTTTTGGCGAATTACGTGAACTGACATCCAATTTTAGAACTGTTAATCCAATTCTTGATTTTGTAAATAAGTTATTTGTTGATCAAATCGAGAAAGCTGAAAACCCACTTTACATGGGCGTTGAATACAAAGGTTTAGATGTAGTTCATTCACCGGAAATCACTAAACCTGGGCCACCCGTTGTGGTGATCAAAAATCCAGAACTGCTCTCAGGTCTGGTGGAGTATGAGTTTAAGCAAGTTGCGGCTGAAATACTTCGAGCGGTAAACGAAGGATATGCCGTTACAAAACGCGTAGAAGACGGTAAGCGTGTCTATGATGAGAGCCGCAGAGCAAACTTCGGGGATGTTTGTATTTTGCTGCCAGTCCGCACACACATCGGCAAGCTTGCCAAAGCACTAGACGACCTCAACATCCCTTATCGCTCCGCGGATCCAGGCATCCTATTCGAGCTTCCGTTGATTTTTGGACTTGTAAATACTCTAAAAGTGATTGCTCAAACCGACGATGATCTTGCCCTGATGGGAGCATTGAAGAGCCCAATTTTCGGGCTTACCGATGATCAGCTTTATCAATACATCTCAGTTCAAGGAGCATACTGGTCCACCGAAGGCGGTGCCATAGGTGATGGCCCGGTAGCAGATGCTCTGAATGCACTTTATGAAATCCGTAAGGCATGTGGTTTATCTAGACCCTCAATTGCCCTGAAGCAAATTCTTCAAAGACAGAGCATTTTTGAAGGGCTTGTCAACGACCAAAATGGAAAATTCGAATCTAGTGCTTTGCGCATGCTTATAGCTCATGCATATAACTGGGAGAACCACGGCAACAGCGGCCTCTTAGATTATCTTGATGCTCTGGAGGTCCTAATGGATGAAAAATCCAGAGTCACATTGCCTCTTCCAGCTGAACTCAATTCTGATTCTGTTCAAATCATGACGATACACGCAGCTAAAGGGCTGGAGTTCCCCATAACGGTCGTAGCTGGTATGGCGTCGCAGAAGAAAAATACATCCGAAACCTTGTTAATCTCCAGAGCCGGACAGATTGAGTTCAATCTTGGTAACAACTCCAAGAACAAAGCAATTGCAAGCTCTGGCTACGATGGTCTCGCTCAAGGTGAGATGAAGTTGGAACAAAAACAAGAAGAAAACAGATTGATGTATGTCGCGATGACTAGAGCTCAGGACCATCTAATCGTTTCTGCTGTTGGCCTACCAACTGGCGGCAAAGTGCCGAGGTCAAGGCAGCTTATTGAAGCTTTAGGTGCTTTTCAAGCTGTTGAAATTGAGTTGCCATTTGAAGATTCAGAATTAGCTGATCTACAGCCTTTCAAAGGCCCAACTGGTTCAAGCTATGACCTTGGATACATCAAGACACTAAACTTGGATTACGGTCCCCAAATTGCAGCATCGTCTATACGGCGAGTGGTTTCCCCTTCTTCTGATGGAGCGACTGAAATGAAAGTGTTTGAGAAAATCAAACTTCCGAGCTTAATTAGGCCAATGAAGGTTGAGAAATTTCAAACCGACGAAGACGGAGAGACCGGTTCCTCTTTGATCATGAAGCAAAGAGACGGTAGGCCATTCGGTCGTGCCCTACACGGGATCATGGACCTCATCATTCAACATGGTGCGGTTCCAGATGAAGATTTACTGATGAGGTACATCACTGGTAAAGCGGCCGAAGAGAATGCCATTGAGTTCCTTACAGACCTTGAAAAGCGAGTAAGGCTCTTGTTGGCTACCGATGTGGTGCTGGAGGCATTGGCATCGGATGAAAGGTATCCGGAATTGCATTTGGCAATAACCGACCCCGATGATGAGATCAAGGTCGCCGAAGGGTTCGCAGACCTTGTTTATAGGTCACCAAAGGGCGGTTATGTCTTGATTGATTACAAGACAGACAAGAAAATTGAAGGGGAAGACTTACTGCACTACAGCCAACAGCTTGGAGCTTACGCGATCATCCTCGATGCGCTAACTGGCCAAAAGCCAGAGCGTATTCTCCTACTCCACGCAAAGCCAGATTCAGTAGCGACGATACCGCTTTAGGAGCTATGTCCTCTGGTTACCGAGACTGGCGGGAGCTGAACATGATGTTTCCGGGCTTTATGTCTAAGTGAAGAACCTTTCCTTGATGAGCTGATAGCAGCGCTCTCAAGGTAATTAGTGCAAGATTCTTAAACAGTGCAGGCTGCAGCGGAGGAACTTTACCCCCTCTAATACTTTCAAGGATTTTGGAAAGGCTGTCTCCCTCTACATAGTCCATAACAAAGTAGGGCAGAGACGATTCCGGTGTTGCCATGAAGGTTCCGGCACCAGAGCCCAATGGCTTCCCAACAAATTCCCAGTCTCCTACAACAGTATTGCCAGTTGATTCAATCTCTGCAATAAAGTCGTCAAAGAGGCTCTTCGGATCGGTTGGAGCTTGCATCTTCTCGCTTTCCTGATAGCTTCTGTTCCCAAGATACCTTTTTATCGGCCATTCTGAAATAGTTAAAGGGTAGAAGGGCGAAGATGAATCTAGAAGACGCGATTTTGCTATACGGCCTCCCGGGAGGCTTTTCCCAAGAGCAAGTCGATGAAGCATTTGACAGGCTGGTTAGGGAGTGTGCTGACACAGGGGAACATGATCAAATCGCAGGTATTCTTGCGGCTAGAGCTCTTCTCCTAGAAGCAATTCAAGCCCAACCGGAGAATGAGGCGCAGGAGGAAAAGGAGTCTGATCAAGCTATCAGGTACCTTAACTCTCACAACAAGAACATTTTCATAACTGGTGCTGGAGGCACGGGAAAGTCCTATCTGCTAAAAGCACTGGTTGAAAACTGGTCTAACAGAAACCTCGCAGTGGTTGCCTTTACCGGCGTTGCCGCCTTGAACGTTTCTGGTGAGACAGCTCATAAGTTCTTCAAGTTACCGCCCCACGGAGCTCTTTCATTTATTGATTGGAAGACGAGGGTCAACGGAAAAATGCGAACCAAGTATGATGCTTTAGAGATATTAATTCTTGACGAAGTATCTATGGCAAGTGCAGACCTGCTTGACTCAATAAGCAACCTCCTGAAAGTTGCCAGAAGGAACGAAGAACCATTCGGTGGGGTCAGGGTCATTCTATTTGGAGATCCGTATCAACTCCCTCCTGTTATAGATCAGAACGATGAAGTTGCTTACGAGAAGATGATTGAAAGATACCCAATGGGTTGTTGGTTCTTTGAAGCAGAGAGCTACAAGTCGGGAAAGTTTGAAGTCATAGAATTGATGACTAACTATCGAGTCAATGACGTAGATAACAAAGGAGCAGTTTTTCTAAAAGCGCTATCAGATCTTAGAAAAGGCAAAAATACATTTGAGGCGCTCCACGTGTTTAATAGAAGAGTTGGCGCGGATCCCATTCACCAAAATGCAATCACAATCGTCTCTACGAATGAAGAAGTAGCATTGATTAACGAATCTCACATGGCTAGAATCCAGAAATCAATTATGGAATTTGAAATCAAAGTACAGATTCACGACAATAACCTGATTGGCAAAGAAATAGACTTCGACCGCCTCACACCGGCAAAGAAGTTATTGCTTAAAGAAGGATCTCAGGTCATGTTTATAAAGAACGATGATCAGGGTAATCAAGTAGTCAACGGCAGGCGAGAAGTTCGCTGGGTTAATGGAACTACAGGTGTCGTTGAGGGATTCAGCGAAGATCGAGAAACTATATTTGTCCGAGTTAAGGAAACAGTGTTTCCTGTCGGAAGATCTGTATGGGATGATGTTCAACATGAGGTGGTTGAAACGGTACTACCTAACGGCGCGATAGACACTGCCATCAAGCCAAGAACTAGAGTCCAGTATTCGCAGTTTCCTCTGAAGTTAGCCTGGGCACTTACTATTCACAAATCACAGGGCCAGAGCTATGACGCGATGTATTTTGATCCATCGCGTATCTTTGCTGAGGGGCAAACTTACGTAGCGCTAAGCCGTGCTAGAAGCCTAGAAGGGATTGGCTTGCTTAGCCCAGTAAGCGAAAATGGGATCAAATTAAGTGAGGCTGTAAGGCAATTCATGGAGAACATCAGTGTTCTGCATCTGAAGGATTTTGGACCGCTGTCGCGTTGAAGTCACTACTTTGGCATTTCTTGGCCGCTAGTTCTTGATGAGATGCAGATTCTACAAGGCAGTAAGAAACCTAGATTGAAAGAACTATTCCCATCCATCGGCAAAACGACGGAGGCAATTGAGCGCCTGTCTGGAAAAAAACTATGAAAATAGGGACCTCAGAAAAATAGCTTGCGGCTTAAAACTTAGCCTCTTTTATCCGAATAATTCGGGTATGGTTTCACTGTTGGATTTGGTCAGTTCTTCAAGGCTCCATGCAGCAACATCCTGAATGTCTAGCTCTCTCTTGGTGTCCGTGACACCGATTCTTAGAACTGGAATTCCCCTAGCCTCACAGAGCCCTGCGAACTTAACATCATCTTCACGGCCAACCGAAATAAGCATTCTGCCCTGAGATTCGCTGAAAAGTGCAGCCGTTAGATCAACACCATCGCGTTCCATAATCTCGTCAAGCCAGATTCTCGCACCAACGCCGAATCTCAAACAGCTTTCAACTACAGCCTGACCTAAACCACCATCGGATAAATCATGTGCTGAAGCTACAAGACCCTGAAGGTTTGCTCCGTGCATAAGTTCTGCAAGTTCTTTTTCTTTAGCAAGATCAACCACAGGTGGTTTACCACCTAGGTGATCATGAATAACTTCAGCCCAGGCGGAACCATCAAGTTCATCTCTGGTGATACCTAATAGGTAGATGTTGTTTCCTTCATCTTGCCAACCAGAAGGGATTCTTCTAGCAACATCATCAATGACACCTAGAACACCAACCACTGGTGTTGGATAGATTGCAGTGTCACCAGTTTGGTTATAGAAGGAAACGTTACCTCCGGTAACTGGGATACCAAGCTCTAGACAGCCATCAGCAAGACCTGCAGTTGCTTCTTTGAACTGCCACATTACTTCAGGGTTCTCCGGTGAACCAAAGTTCAAACAGTTGGTAACTGCCATCGGAACAGCACCAGATGCTGCAACGTTT
>Ga0214917_10002392_pt1 | contig 22849 bp, 16 predicted proteins | sample LL_1208_BB_MetaG_FD_177983 | JGI IMG/M metagenome (GOLD analysis project Ga0214917, IMG submission 177983) | Freshwater microbial communities from Lake Lanier, Atlanta, Georgia, United States - LL_1208_BB | ecosystem: Environmental > Aquatic > Freshwater > Lake | place: USA: Georgia | collected...
ATCTCTGTTTAAGTTGTCGAGTAGGCATTCATGCATCCTTATATTTAGGGTTGCTCCCGAAACAACTCCCTGTTTATAAGCACTATGGCATGCGTACTGCCGCATAAGCCCATGACTATTTAAAACCTGTTAATGGCCAATTAAAATGATCCACTAGCGGACAATAAAATTGATCCACTGAAGCGGGCGAGAATTTTAAACCAATTTTAAGAGAAGTTAAGATATAAAATCTCTATAAATTTATGTTAAAATTTAAACACATAATTTAGGGCAATATTTTCAACTTTTTTAATGGTCTTACTTCGTTGAATTTTGCGTTTTTTATAACGCGCTTGCCTACATCAAAGCCCTTTTCCTTGAGACGCTGCCAAAATCTGTCCATTTTACGTCTGCTTTTTGAGCATTTCCGGCTGTATGATCTTGATACTAGCGTGTTTGCTAATTCCAGATCGGATAAGCGTTTTTGGATCATATCCTCATAAATCACAAATGTATTTTTGACGACTGTAGAGTAGTTTTTGAACGTCTAGACCAGCATATCGACGCTTGTCTTTTTCGGATGTTATAAAGCCTGTTCGTCACTTATATGGCAGTTTTTTACTCTAATTGATTCGAGTTGTATAGTCTACAGTTTTTGCTAAGAATAGGAAGTTATTTTGGGAGCTACCCTAAAGATCACCATTGAGCTATTTAAGCAAAATTAATATTTTTAACTATACTACATATAAGTGAATAATAGGAGATGATAAATGTTTAGCAAAAATGAAAAAAAACAACCACCTATTGATGATGAAGGTAAACAAATGCAGGAATATCTACACTTTAATAACGTTAAATATGCGTTTTACGTATATGAAGGAGACCTGGGTATGAAACATATTTGCTTTACGGAAAAAGATGTTGCAGACAGTTTCTTAGCAAACATAAAGGAAAAATTTGCAGGCGTAAACGCATTAACTGATTCCGAATGGGAAAAGGCTAGAGTTACAAACAATCACCCCAGATATGAAGATAAAAATTATTTTCTCATAAGACTTACGCTAGACCAATTAAATTATCTTAGGGAACTACCTAAGGAAAAACCGAGCTCAGAAGATGTAGTTAACCATAGAATGGATCGCTAGGATTGCCTCAGGTTGAAGATCTGCTAAATCAAATGTTTTTTATGGACTTTTGTTTTTTCCTAAATATTATAGAGCAGATTTTTCCTGTATTGCGATTGAGCTCTCGACAAACAGATGATGAAGACGCACCTATAATCTAGGCAATTTTATTTTGCGGTGTTGCTATGCAGAAAATTAAGACCTTTATTCTCGAGTCACATGATGATAGCCTTTTAGCACCTTAAGAATATCAATACTATGTGACTAAATCTACGATACTCTCATATTTTTCAAAATTACACTTCAGCGTACGGATTTTAGATAAGAAAACCTTGCAGCTAAAGATTGACTATTGGATTAGCAAAATGGTAATGTAAAGTTTTTTAGATTAGCTTTTATGACCATTGTAATTTCTAAATTCGGCGGCACAAGTGTTTCATCCAAAAATACTTGGGATAACATTATAAGTATTAGCAAGAATCATATAAGACATGGCCGCAAGCCGATTTTAGTCTGCTCAGCACGCTCACATGCATCTAACCTGTTGGAAGAATTAATATTATTGGCCCAGTCAGAAGATTTTAAAGATCTTTTACAGAAATTTATCCTCATTCATCAAGAATTATGTAATGATTTGGGCTTAAGTATGGAAATAGTCGCTAAAGAATTTAATTTGTTGGAAAATTTATTGCTAGGCATCTCTTTACTAAACCATGTGCCAGCAAAAACTCATGCGCAAATTATGTCTTTAGGCGAAATAATTTTAACGAAGTTAGGACAACATTATCTTGAAAAAAATGGCCTAAATTGTTTATGGTTTGATGCACGTCTTGCCATTGTATCACAAGATTACTCGCAAATTGAAAAGCTTAATTACACCGAAGCAAGATGCAAACCAGAAGCTAATGAAACACTACAATCACAGTTTCTTGAGAGTGCAGCGCAAGTGATTATTACCCAGGGTTTTATTGGCGCAAATCAACATCACGAAACTGTTTTGCTGGGCCGCGGAGGCTCTGATACCTCGGCTGCACTTTTTGCAGCCATTTTAGCGGCAGAAATTTGTGAAATATGGACCGATGTACCAGGTATCTATACTGCCAATCCCCATCAGTTACCCCAAGCGCGGCTTTTAAAAAAATTAAATTACGATGAGGCACAAGAAATTTCTTCAATGGGAGCCAAAGTATTACACCCTCTTGCAATTTCACCAGTGCGAGTAGCCCAAATTCCTATGGCAATAAAATATACCTGGAATCCTGAACATCCCGGGACATTAATTACTATCGATAGTGATAGTGACGCTCCGCCAGTAAAATCCATTCAGATTAAATCCAGTATTACGGTAATATCTTTAGATACCAGCACTATGTGGCAACAATACGGTTTTTTAGCCAAAGTATTTGCAATTTTTACTAAACATAATTTCTCTATTAATCTTATCAGTACTGCTGAATGTAATGTTACAATTTCTCTTGATGGACAAGCACATCAACGCTCAGCTTTGCAGGAATTAATCGCTGATTTAAATCAAATCTCTAAAGCCAAGATCATCGAACCATGCAGTTCCATTAGTCTTATTGGACATCAAATTAGGCGTATCTTACCAACTCTTGGACCAACTTTTGAGCTATTTAACGACCAACAAGTTCATCTTATGAGTTTAGCCTCAAATGATCTAAGTTTAAATATTGTAGTAGATGAATCCCGCGGCGATAAAATTACACAACAACTACATCAATTACTTATTGACAATAATCCACAAAGCTATTACTACTCAAAAAGTTGGCAAGAAGAGTTTAATCCTCAACCAGATAATGCCAAACCATGGTGGTTACAACACAAAAAGGCCTTAATTGATTTTGCTTATCAACATGCACCATGCTATGCCTATTATCCACCTGTACTCAAACAAAAAATTCATGAGCTGAAACAAATAACCAGTATTAATCGTATTTTTTATGCCATGAAAGCTAACGCCAATGCTGAATTATTAAAAATAATTGCGGACGAAGGATTAAGCTTCGAATGTGTTTCTAAGCCAGAGATTGAGCATATCCTTGGCCTATTTCCGCAGATTGACCGGCAAAAAATCTTATTTACCCCAAATTTTGCCCATAAACATGAGTATGATTATGCCATTAGCCAAGGAGTACTATTGACTATTGATAGTCTTTATCCTCTTGAGAATTGGGGCAAGGAGTTAACTAAGCATTCGGTACTGTTAAGAATTGATCCGTGTATTGGTGCCGGGCACCATAAATATGTTTCTACCAGTGGTGATGAATCAAAGTTTGGTATAACCATCACAGATATTCCGAAAGCAAAACAATTAATCGAAAAACATAATATAAACGTAATTGGACTGCATGCCCATGCTGGCAGTGGTATTTTATCGCCGCAATTATGGCCAGATACCGCACAACTATTGTTGTCTCTACTAGATCACTTCCCCAAAATTAAGGCTATTGATTTAGGCGGCGGGCTAGGCGTTGTTGAACGTCCAGGCCAGAATCCTCTCGATCTCGCCTCAGTTGAAAAGCAATTACAGCCTATCAAAGAACAATTTCCCAATATTGAATTGTGGCTAGAACCTGGGCGATTCTTAGTAGCTGAATGTGGGGTAATCCTCGCCAAAGCAACGCAAGAAAAAACTAAGAATAAAGTCCGTTTTGTAGGTATTGAAGTTGGCATGAACAGCTTAATTCGTCCGGCATTATATGGTTCTTACCATCAAATAGTTAACCTCTCTGGACTGGAATTACCAAATAAAAGCTTTGCGCATGTTGTTGGCCCTATTTGTGAGTCATCTGATACTTTAGGTTACGACCGTATGCTGCCACCTACTAATGAAAATGATATCTTCTTAATAGCGACAACTGGCGCTTACGGCTATTGTATGAGTTCGCATTATAATTTAAGGAAGCCGGCCGCAGAAAAAATTTTTACAGAAACTAACTAATGGATAAGCTCGCTAGACAACAAGCTCTTGATACCACCACATCTTTTATAGTGCAGGCCCCAGCAGGATCAGGTAAAACTGAATTACTAACACAGCGCTTCCTAGCGCTGCTGGCGCAGGTAAGTGAACCAGAGCAAATATTAGCTCTGACCTTTACTAAAAAAGCTGCTTTAGAAATGTCGCAGCGTATTTTGCAAGCATTGCGTGATGCTGCGAATAAGCAAATAGTTAAAAATGAGCATCAGTACACAACTCGTCAACTTGCTACAGCAGCTTTAGAGCACGCAAATAATTTAAATTGGAATCTTTTAAACAATCCGCAGCGCTTACGAGTAAAAACTTTTGATTCATTTTGTTTAGAGATTTATAAAGCTATTCCCAAAGAAGAGTTTGCAACTTTAGCTAACCTACAGACTGATCCTGACGACATATGTCAAAAAGCCGTGCAACAATGGTTTGATTTTTGCCGGGGCAATGAGCTCTACCATACCGATTTAAAATGTTTGATTTCACAGGTAAATAATCAAGTAAGTACTCTCTTTAAACAATTAAAAAATTTATTAAAAAAACGAGATCAATGGCTTACGATTATCCAAGACAATAAACATCGCGACCTAAATGCACATCTTGCTACAGTTCGAGTCCTTGCTTATAAGCATTGGGGTAATTGGTATGCCAGCCTTCCAGCAGAAATGGTTACCGCCATCATAAATTTATTACACAATTACCATGATTATGTACCAGATAAATTTACCGCTTTAACCGGACTACACAGCTTTGATGAATTAACTAGCCAAAAACTTTCTGCTTTAAAAAACTTGTTGCTTACCGGTCAAGGCAACATTAGAAAATCATTTGACCATCATGTTGGAGTGCTTAAAAGTAATGATGTGCGCTACACTGACTTAAAAGAGCAAAGTACTAAAGTGCTACAAGCATTACACGACTATCCTGAGTTTATTACACAATTAACCAGCCTGGCTAACATTCCTCACCCTGATGAGATTGAGCTTGACTGGGAGATTATACAAGCATATTACCGTTTACTACCATTATTGGTGGCACATCTCCATGTTGAATTTGAATCGCAAGAAAGTATGGATTATATCTACGTGGCACAACTGGCAATTTACGCTCTACAGAATAATGATGTTAGCCTCTATTTTGATAACCTTCTACAGCATTTACTGATTGATGAGTACCAGGATACCTCACTTATTCAGTTAGAACTGATTAACCAACTTATCAAAGAGTGGTCTAGCTCTGATAATAAATCCTTATTTATTGTCGGAGATCCGATGCAATCTATTTACAGATTTAGAAGCGCTGAGGTAGGAATTTTTTTACGCACCATGCAAAATGGCTTAGGTAATATGCAGTTAACCCCACTGCATTTAGTAAAAAATTTTCGTTCTGATTTTAATCTTATAGAACACTTCAACGAGCAATTTATCCATATTTTTCCTAAACATACTAACTTGGAATTAGGTGGCGTTAGTTTCCTTGCTGCTCAGCCAGTAGTTGAACATACGGAAGAATGTTTTGTACGCGCCCTATATTATGAAAATGCCGCGCAACAGGCGCAAGCGATAATTAACATCCTTGCCGAAGCTCAATTACAAGAAAACCTCAATGTAGCAATTTTAGTGCGTACCCGCTCAAAATTACCGGCGATTTTAAACCAGTTAGCTGTACATAATTTCAGTTACTCTGGCGTAGATTTATTTCCACTGGGTGAGCGGCTTTACATTAGAGACTTATGGAATTTAACTAAATTATTTATCGAGCCTGGTAATCGAGTTTATGAGCTAGCGGTATTAAGAAGCCCACTATGTGGCTTAACACTAGAAGAGCTGGAAAAAATTGCACGCCTAGATCCAAAAACTAGTATTTTGGAATTTCTAGTCGCCAACCCTTTTAACTGTGCACGCCTTAATTATTTTTTAGAAGTATATGCAAATGCCTGGCAACAACGTTTGCAAAGTCCGCTCTGCTCGCAAATATTAAACATAGCTAACGAATTATCTTTTTTTAAAACGCTATCTGCGCACGAAATCGATGAGGTCATGCTATTTTTTAAATTATTCGAACAAATTTCTGAAAAACATGATCTGCCAAGTATTGCCAATATTCAAGAAAAACTTGATAACACTTACGTTTCTTCTGCAGGTGAATTAAAATTGCAAGTAATGACTATTCACAAGTCAAAGGGCCTTGAATTTGATTGGGTAATCCTCCCTGACATGGGCAGTAAAAGCCAAACATCAGAAAAACACATCTTTAAATGGCTAACCACGAGCAGCGAACGGGTTATTTTGCCTAATACTAATCATAGCATTCAACTAATTGAATGGTATGAAAAGCAACAGGAACAACATGAGCTGCAACGACTCTGCTATGTTGCCTTTACGAGAGCAAAAAAACGCTTATACTGTTTAGATAGCCAGACACAAGCTAGTAACGGTTCATTACGCAATCTTTTTGCAAAAGACTATTTTCAAGCCGGCGAAACAAGCGCCCTAAGTAACCATGTTGAGCAAGTTCCTCAACAAAAGCGTATTAAGCAAGAAGATTATATCCAAAAAATCCACACAGAATACCTATATCATCTTGGCGAAACTTTTAACAATGCCACCCGTTCGAAAACCATTGGTATTGTCACACATTTAATGTTGCAATGGGTATGTCAATATTGCCCAGAGGATTACGCAACTATTCCTTGGTCATTAGCTGCACAAAAACTGCGCTATTACGGTTTTTATGATCAAAAAAATACTAGCATGTTGGAAGAAGTACAACAACTAGTCCTTAATTTTCTCAAACATCCAGTTGGTCAATGGATAGCACAGCCCAGAGAATTTGCCAAAAATGAATTTTCATTATTAATTACTGATGGTGAAATAACCCGCAATATAATCATTGATCGAGTATTTATAGATAATGAACGCATTTGGATTGTTGATTTTAAAAGCAAACAAGACTCTGATAAGTATCGTAATCAACTCAATCGCTATGCCAGTGCAATTGGACAACTCTACCCAAATTATCCCATCACTTGCGGGCTCTTTTTCTTAGCTACTGGCGCATGGGTAACCTGGGACCAAGTTGAACTCGTTACTTAATCTTTTTTATGCTAATTATGCCGGCAATAGCGGCTAATTGTTGATATAAGGCATCATAATCCTCAATTTTCGCTATTTCTAAAACTAAATTTAAATGATTGACTGCATCTCCTTTGATTTGGGTTTGCATCGCAACAATTCGTACATGAAAACTGGCAATCATACTAGTAATGTTCTTTATTAAATCAGGCCTATCATGCGCTTTAAGCTCCAATTTCACTATCAGATGATAATTATTAGCATCCGTTTCACAGGCCCAATGCGCACTTAGCAGTCTTTTACTATGCATTTTATCCGCATTAATAATGTTAACACAATCATGTTTATGGATAGAAACGCCACGCCCAACTGTCATATAGCCCACAATTTTTTCACCGGGAGCCGGGGCGCAGCATTTTGCTAAATGGGTAAGTAAATGCCCTACTCCTTCGATAATGATAGTTGAAGAAGTCTCTTTAAATTTCTGCGCTTTAACTGCTTTAGGAGGATTATTTAGTTGTACTAAACGACTAATAATTTGCAGCGGCTTAATATCGCCGCGTCCAAGCGCCGCATATAAATCCTCCATACGAGACAAGTGTAAATCTGCCAGCATGCTGGCAATATTACCATGAGCTTGTTTTAATTCACGCTCGTAAATACTTTGCCCCTGTTCAACATAAATATCATAATCCTGCTTTTTAAACCAATGCATCACTTTAGCTTTGGCTTTTGCTGTGTGTAAATAACCCGAGTGCTGACTTAGCCAATCTCGAGAGGGCTTTTCTGTTTTGCCTGTTAATATTTCTACTTTATCACCAGTTTTTAATACATGATTTAATGGAACAATCGCACCATTAATTTTTGCACCTCGACACCGATGACCAATGTTGGTATGTAAATGATAAGCAAAATCTAAGACTGTACTGTTCCCACTCAAATCAATGACATCATAATTTGGCGTAAATACATATACCCGATTATCCATTAATGGTTCTTCAATGTGCATAGCTGCAAATTGTTGTTTATTTTCTAATTCTTGATGCCAAGCCATTACCTCGCGCAACCAGTTTATTTTTTGCTCATTATCTTGTTTTTTATCAGAACTATGTCCCTCTTTGTACTTCCAGTGCGCCGCAACCCCCATTTCCGCTAATTCATGCATAGCAAAGGTACGAATCTGTACTTCAAAAATACGCTCTTCTGGACCAATAACGGCAGTGTGTAACGATTGATAACCATTATCTTTTGGATTGATGATGAAATCATCAAATTCTTTAGTGATTGGCGACCATAAGCCATGCACTAAAGATAACACTTGGTAACATTGTTCCGTAGTATCCACCAAGATTCTTACGGCGGTGGCATCATAGATTTCATCAATGGGCACCATCTTGCGCATCATCTTGTTGTAAATACTATTGATATGTTTGGAGCGTCCGTAAATAGAAAAATGCGCTAAATGTAAATTTTTAATTTGTTGTTGCAGCTCATCAACAATCCACTTTACGTAGCGATCACGCTCAATTCTTTTGGTTCGCAACCCTTGAGCAATAGCTTTATATTCAATAGGATGTAAATACCGAAACGCTAAGTCCTCAAGCTCCCATTTGACCGCACCTATACCGAGACGATGCGCGAGCGGTGCATAAATGTTCATTGCTTCGAGAGCAACATTATGCCTCACCTCTTCTGGCATATGCAGCATAGATCGTGCAATACACAATCTGTCCGCTAATTTAATTAAGACCACTCTTACATCATCGACCATCGCCAGCAGCATTTTCCGCCAATTATCTAATTGTGATTTTTTTTGCGCGAGTTTATCGGAGCTAGAGTTTTGCGAGAGTAAGTTCATACGCAATACTCCAGCAATTAATTTAGCGACGTCATGGCCAAGTTGCTCTTGAATGAGGTCTATAGTGACATCGCCATATTGTACTGAACTATATAACAAAGCGGCAATAAGCGTATTAATATCCATCCCTAAATCTACTAATACATCAGCCATTGCCATACCATGCCAAAAGCAAGTTACGCCATTTTCCACCGCAAAATCATGACCAGATAATTCAGTCAGATAAATAGCGTGTTTTAATCCATCTAAATTATTAGTATAACCTTTTTCATACAAATTATTGAGCCATTGATCTGCCGTCCAATGCACAATTGAGTCTTCCTTAATCCTTACCATTTGTTATCCTTTTACAAATAATGCCATAGATTCTATGTGTATGGTGTGTGGGAACATATCCATTACCCCACCGCACACCATACTATAACCATACTTTGTTCTAAGAATATGTGCGTCACGCGCTAAGGTTGCAGGATGACAAGATACATACACAATTCTAGCTACACCACTTGCTCCTAGTGCTTCAACTACTGTTTGCGCTCCATCACGGGCGGGATCAATTAAAACTTTATTAAATTGTAAAGTCTGTAATGCTTGTACTGCGTTATAATCTTGCAGATCAGCTACAGAAAATTCCAGGTTAGTTATGCCTTGCGCTTGCGCATTAATTCTAGCACGCTCAAGCATCGGGGCATTCCCTTCTATACCATAGACGTAATTTACCTGACGAGCAATTGGCAAAGTAAAATTCCCTAATCCGCAGAATAAATCCAGGACTCGATCATCAGGCTGTAGCTCTAACAATTTAAGCGCCTGCTCAACCATTAATTCATTCATGTTTTTATTGACTTGGATAAAATCTAGTGGTTCAAAACTAATCTGCGTAGCAAACTGTTCAAGACTAAATTGCATGCTAAAGTTTGCATCTGGCGGATAAAACAAGCTCAAACTATCCGGACCTTTGGGTTGCAAGTAAATTTTAAAACCGCTGTTAATCGCAAACTCTCGCAATAATTCAGCATCTTTATCCTGCAGTGGCACTAAATTCCTAAACACGAGCGCACATTCATCACCAATTGCAACTTCTATTTGCGCTATTTGGGTTCCCGATGGCAGGGCATTTAGTAAAGATTTAATCTCTGGAATTGCTTGACTTACTGGTTTAGAAAGTATCTGGCATTCCTCCATGTCAAGCAAATATTTTGCATTATTTTTTTCACGAAAGCCCAGCAGTACTCTCTCTTTTTTGTGCACATACCTCACGCCCAAGCGAGCTTTACGCCGATAATGCCACACATCTGATTGCAATGCTGGTAACACGCTGTCTGGTAAGCCACCGCCCATTTTTTTCATTAATTGTAGCCAGTGCCCTTGCTTGTATTTTAATTGTCCAGCAGGCGATAAATGTTGTAAGGTACAACCACCGCAAACGCCAAAGTGTTGACACGCAGGTTTAACTCTTTCTTCTGCTGGAGTAATTAATTCATGCAGCCGCCCTTCATCGTAGTCTTTACGTTTTTTTGTATATACAAACCGAATTATCTCTTCTGGCAAAGCGCCATCAACAAAAACAATTTTTCCATCAATACGAGCTATCCCACGTCCATCGTGGGATAAATCTTCAATTTTGACAATATCTGATACTTCTACTGCGCGCATGAATACAACCTCACAATTCCGCCATTAAAGATTCAACCTCTTGCGGCGTCATTTCCGCAAATTGACCTCTGTTTAACCACCTAGGTAATTGCAGGGGGCCGTATTTTATTCTGATTAAGCGGCTTACTTCAACTCCTTGCGATTGCCATAAACGTCTTACTATACGATTTCTTCCCTCACAAAGAGTAACGTGATACCAAGCATTACTATTGTCTCCGCCACTAATTTTTATATCTTCAAATTTAGCGACACCATCGTCTAATTCCACGCCTTTTTGCAAATTTTTCAGCATTTCTTTAGTTACTTGTCCAAAAACTCTGACCGCATACTCACGCTGATATTCATATTTAGGATGCATTAAGCGATTGGCAAGCTCGCCATCATTAGTAAAAACTAGTAAGCCACCAGTATTAATGTCTAAACGGCCAACTTGCACCCAACGACCATGGGGTAGTATCGGTAACTTATCAAAAACTGTACGCTGATGAAATGGGTCATGACGACTAGATATTTCACCAAGCGGTTTGTTGTAGAGTAATATGCGGGTACGTTTCACCAAACGCATAGGGTTTTCTATAATTTTACCACGCAAACTAATTTTATCAGTAACTGTGACCATGTCACCCAAAATGGCAATGCGGCCATTTAATTGCAGTACCCCTTGCTCTATCCAGCGCTCAATTTCTCTTCTTGAACCATAGCCTGCTTGGCTTAAGACTTTTTGTAGACGTTCCGAACTCATTTGATTTACTCCACTTGCTGCTTGGGCAATTTATCAAGATCTGATAAATTAAAATAATCTAGAAAAGATGTTGTTGTGGCATATAGAGCCGGCCTGCCAGGCGCTTCTTTATAGCCAACCACTTTAATCCATTCTCTTTCTAATAAACTTTTTATCATGTGCTGAGCTACTGCAACCCCCCTGCGTTGCTCAATATCTGCCCTGGTTACAGGTTGCTCATACGCAATAATAGCTAAAACTTCTAAAAAGGCCTGTGAGTATTTTTTGGGTTTTTCTTGCAAAAAACGCGTAATCCACTTTGAGTACTCTACTCTAGTTTGCATACAGTAACCACCTGGCAATACTTTTAACTCAACTGCTGCATTAAGATATTTATTAACCAAGTAATCTAGGGATTGTTGCAGCTGTTCCTCGGATATATTCGGATAATCGTGCAATAAAGCATATAGTCGCTGCACAGACAAAGGCTCGCCGGCGACAAAAAAAATATTTTCTAATATGGCTAGCAAGAAATTATCAATCATATCCGGTTATTCTATGCGAACAGTAGGGAAATATTATTGAATTTAAATTAAGCAATGTCAATCGCCTGCAGCCAAAACTCAGCTTGCCACGCGTCTTGGGTTAAATCTATTTGCCTGGTCTTGACTAATTCTAGACAAGCTTGGAACGCTACGACAACTTCTAACTTTGGTGCTTTATGAGCAAATAATCGAAAAAAGGAGCGTGGCACACCATCCCCTAATTGCGCATAAATATTGTGCATGGTATCAGATAAATTGTAGTAATGACGAGCGACTTCGTGAGTTTTTTTATAGCCTTGTAACTGCTGTATTTTTTGATAACAATGTACTAATTCATTCCAAACAACCTTTGGTAATGGAGGAGGCTCTACTTCACACCCTAAACTTATGCGCACTGGCCAGCAGTCTCTTTCCCAACGCGGCAAGTTATCAATAATGGTTGCTCTAGCTTTAATACTTTCATATTCTGTTAATTGCTTAACTAATAATGCGCGTGGATCATCTTCTATTACCTCATCAACTAGTTTCTTTGGCAGCAGCATTTGTGATTTGATTTGAATTAACCGGATAGCCATCACCAAATAATCTGGAGCGACCTCGAGACGGTAATTGGTCATAATACTAATATACTGGACGTACTGAGCAGCAATTAGAGCCATGGGAATATCCAGAATATCGATATTTTGCTGTCTTATTAAATGCCATAGTAAATCCAAAGGCCCATTAAAGCCTTTGGATTCAATCCACAATGGTGGAGTTGGCACATACAAGTTTTCCGGGATAACAAAATCCATGCTAATAATCTAATCCCATGGCCTCTTTAACTTCCGATAAAGTTCTTTGTGCCACTTCACGCGCCCGCTCAGAACCTTCAGAAACTAAATGTTTAACCGCAGAAATATCGTCATTTAAATCAGTAATATTTGCTTGAATCGGTGCTAAATCTTGTTTAATGGCATCAATTAATGGTCTTTTACAGTCAATACAGCCAATTTTGGCCTCGGTACAACCGACCGTTATCCAAGATTTCAAGCTCTCATCTGCATAGAGTTTATGTAGCGACCACACCGGACATTTATCTGGTGATCCGCAGTCAGTGCGTTTGATTCGCGCCGGATCGGTTGGCATAGTTAATATTTTCTTTTCAATTTCTTGCGGGGTATCACGCAAATCAATGGTATTTTTATAAGATTTTGACATTTTTTGACCGTCTAACCCAGTTACTTTCGCTTGCGGCGTCAGCAACTCCTGAGGCTCAGCTAAAATTATCTTGCCGGTTCCTTCAAGATAGCCAATTAGTCTTTCTTTATCGCCAACAGCTAAACTAGCTTGCGCATTTACTAAAGCCTGTCCGGTACTTAATGAGTTATAATCTCCGTCTTGTTGAAACGACTGGCGTAAATTCTGGTATAGTAAAGAGTTTTTCTTACCCATTTTTCGTAGCGCAGCATCAACCATCTGACCAAAGTTTTTTTCTTTGCCATATAAATGATTAAAGCGGCGCGCAATATCACGAATCAGTTCAACATGTGCAACTTGATCTTCACCTACCGGCACCAAATCTGCGCCATACAATAGTACATCTGCACTTTGCAACAATGGATAACCTAAAAAGCCATAGGTTGATAAATCTTTTTCATGTAATTTTTCTTGCTGGTCTTTGTAAGTTGGAACACGTTCTAACCATGATAAAGGAGTTAACATTGATAGTAACAAATGTAATTCCGCATGCTCAGGAACCCATGATTGCAAAAAAACATTGGATAAGCTTGGGTTGAGTCCGCAGGCTAACCAATCTATAACTAAATCCCATACATAAGTTTGTAAATTTTCTACGGTTTCATAATTTGTTGTCAAGGCATGCCAATCTGCTACGAAAAAAAAACATTCATATTGATGCTGTAATTCTAACCAGTTGCGGATAACGCCGTGATAATGTCCTAAATGTAATCTTCCAGTGGCACGCATCCCTGAAACTACACGTTTATTTTGTGAAAAACTTGACATAAACTCCTCGTTTAAAAAGATTGAAAAGGAGTAACATCTCCTTTTCCGACCCTGATTATTTTGGGAAAATTTTCAGTTAAGTCAATAACTGAAGTTGGTTCAATATCACAGTGACCAACATCAATAATCAAATCAACTTGTTTCCCTAATAAATCGACAATAGCTTGTGGTTCTGAAAGTGAATAATCAACACCGGGCAATCTAAGTGTGGTACTCATCAAAGGACCTTCGAGAATCTCAAGTAAATTTTCTGCAACAGAATGCTTAGGAATTCTCAAACCTAGGGTTTTTCTTGTGGGATGATACATCATTTTGGGTAATTCTGGCGATGCTTTTAAGATAAAAGTGTAGGCCCCAGGCGTAAAAGCTTTCAGCATGCGGTACACCGGCGTTGAAACCGTGGCATACTCTCCCAGATTAGCTAAATCTTTGCATATTAGGCTCATACACTGTCTTTGCTCCATCTGCCGAATTTTTCTAATCCGCATAACAGCATCTTTTTGCCCTAAGCCACAACCAATTGCATACCCTGAATCAGTAGGATAAACAACTATACCGCCATTTTTAATAATATTCGCGGCTTGCCTTAATAGGCGCGCCTGGGGATTATCACGATGCACAACAAACCAATGCTGCATATTCTTTCCTTAAATAGCTTCCTATGTTCATTCTAACAAGATAAGTATTTTTTACAAAATTTTCTTCTTGCTTAATTTTTTTTGCAAAATATAATGCAACAACTTGTTTATTTTTCAAAGAGAAGCTCCATGCAAACTAAAACTCTCTTGGGTTTATTTAGTATTTTTTCAACACCAGCTATGTCTTTTGACATTATGGCACCCAACTTTCCATTAAGAAGAATTGAACCACAAATTAAAAGCTGTAATACTGCCTTTATTTACGCTGAAACATCCCAATTAACCAGTCCCGAACAAAAGCATAGTCTCGTTTTTCAAGAACAGTGTAGCTATTTACACGAGCTGTTAATTACCCCAAGTTTTCAAGATAATCTGCGGACTCATAATGGCATAATTGGCTTTAAAGACCAGTATGAATTCTTGGTTAACATCAAAACACCAAAAAATCTATTAGTAGCTCAAAATGAGCAGTTGATTCGAAAAATAATGTCGCAACCCTTAATAAATATCCCAAAATTTGATCTAGAGTTGCTCATCCTTGAAACAATGCTTAATACGCTCACAGTTACCATGGCTTTTGATATCTCAAAATTTTCACCATCAACAAAATACGTTTATAGAAAGGGCTATCCATTTGAGTTTTTCACCAACCAGAATACTCATCATTCCCTAGAAAATGTACCGGTAATGACTATCGATGACAATATCGTCGGGACACCATATCTACCCAAACAAGGGTTACCTATCTCGGCTAGCACAAAAAAAATATTAATATGTATTTTTCAAATGGGCAAGGAATCGAGCAACGATCTACGTAGTTTTCACTATGTTGTAAATTCATTTGTTAAACAAGCACATGACAGATGTAAATTAAACGTCGATAAAGTTCTTATCAATCAGGGCATGCCGTTTATTGACAGAATCACTGATGACAATACCCCAAAAATCTTAGCATTGGGACGTTAACTCCTGCCAGACTGGCTTTAAATTGTCTGGCAGCTGGCTTTGCTGACCCAAAGAGGACTTAAATGCCGTAGGTTTATGAAAATCTGAACCAGTTGATGCTTGCAAATTAAATATATGGCATAAGTTTGCTAATTTATTGATGTCTTTCTGCTGTTGGTAGCCAGTAACTACCTCTAAAGCAGTGCCTTTATGCTCTTTGAATGCTTTCACCAAACCCTTTAATTGCCCGGTGCTTAAACTGTAATGTAAAGGATGCGCTAGAATTGCGACGCCACCACTGTTTAAAATCACTGCAATGGTCTCTTGCATATTTAGCCATTGACTTCGCTCATAAGCCGCACCATTTGAACCCAAATAATTTTTAAAGGCGGTCCGCAAATCTTTAACCCGATAATGTTCTACTAGCAGCTTAGCAAAATGGGTACGCGAAATATTTTCATGAGTTGCTAACTCACACACCTTGTCAAAACAATGTTCAAAGCCTATTTTTTCAAGCTTAAGTGCTATATTTTTTGCTCTAACTAATCTTTGCGCTTTTTGCACCGCTAGATAAGATAGTAAACTATCATGTGAATAATCAACGCCCAGTCCGATGATATGCAGCTCTTGTGACATCCAGGTGACGCTACATTCTATACCACACAAGACTCTAATACCTTTTTCCCCAGCTAAATTAATAAAATCAGGATAGCCAGCAACAGAATCGTGATCAGTTAACGACATTAATTCTACTTGATTATCCGCGGCTAACTGCACCAATGCCTCCAGCCCCAACTCCCCATCAGAATAATTACTGTGAAAATGCAAATCTACTTTTTTCATAATAACATTACCATAATTATTTATTCTTGACTCCCTCTAAAGAATTTATTGGCGGCATTTGCACGCCACTCTTTCTTACATATTGCTCAAAAAATCTTCTGATTTTTTTAGCACTTTTATCCAGCTGATCTTCTTTTTCTGCTAGTAAAGATACGCCTATTTGCAGCCAAGAACAATCGTTATTACAATTAGTTAGAGTTTGTGCCTGAAAATGTTTGTACAAACCATAACTTTCCATTCTCCCAATAGATCGAGTAGCTCCCAAACAATTTTCAAAATTATATAACATGTATTTCATTATAGCCCTTAGATGTAAAGTAGGGCCGGTACTACACATAACAGCAGATTTTAGAAAATTTTTTTTAATATCACGCGCTCTGTAGTACCTATTAAAATGCGATCGATCCATATCTCTGAAATATTTTAAATCTTTAATCGATGTAGCATCCCTACAGTTAATTTCTTCAGGATCTCGTGTAAAATCAAAATTACTACCGTATTCTTTTCTAAGCTGCGCGCGCTTATTCAAAGCATTAAAAAACATTCTAATATTGTAATCTATATACGTCCATAAAAAATTCTGATCGATTGTCGCAGTCAAGTATTTGTACTGCCGAGCAGAGAACCCTAAATTTAAGCAGGTATTGAACAGTTTCTCATGATATTCATTATCTCCTAGAATAATTTTATGATAATCTAATACTTCGCTAGCATTGAGGACGTCAGTCCTGCCGCTTTGCGGTAAACAAGCATTAATGGCTGCGCGTTTAATGACTTGTAATAAAGATAAAGCTCCAACTGGATCGGTTACTATTAGAACATCATTACAGTAAGAGTCTTTAGTGTCATTAATCAAAACCGCCTCTTTTACTTTTAAAGTATCCGGCAAAGCTCTTGTGTCTACATGTACATCAAAATCACTATAAACACCTAAAGTATATACTCCCTCAATTATACGCATTAAATCGCTCATAGATGCAACATTGCCACCTTCATGCAAATGCATTCTTTCATCTTCATAGATACTGATTATTTGCTTTTCTAAGTCTGTTTTGCAGGTAGGAATAATATTTTTTAGAATATCATGAGGAATAATAGAATGTTTTGCACAAAAACTTTCGAGATCATTCACTGCTTTAGCTGATAACAATCGGCTTTCATAAACAAGGTGGATGGTATCATGTGGATTAATAACCCGCATCCTGATTAAGCGTAATTGATTGAGCTGGTTTAAAAAAATATCAGGATTTGTGCTTAACCAAATTTTTACGTGTATATGCGGATTAAAATCATAGGTTTTATTTAGCATAAGTAAATTTTCAAGCAATCTTATTATTTTTGCAACTACTAACAAAAACATTGGTATTTTATTAAACATATCTTTATAACGGTCTGAAAAAAAACTATTATAAAACTTAACGAGTATACCATTTTTATGTATTTGCATTGCAAGCATTAAAATTACAAGAGCTATTTTAATTTTCTTTTTCATTTGCATTCCTATTTCAAAAAATACTATTATACATTAAGTATAATTTTTTATCAATAAACTTGTAAATATGTCATTGATTAGTATTTTTAAACACAAGGCTGGCGCAATCCAGCTTGAGTAGTTAATTTTTTTTCACCAACATACTGCAAGCTTTCCACTCTGGTTAGATAGTGCTATTTTAGGATGGGAGCTCGCCACCGAACTCAAGTAGTGGGCAATCGAGTTGCTCACAGGTTTCTTTAAAATAGTTTTGAGCATTTCAAGTGTTAAGTGAATCTAAGTTGTAAAAGATATATCCCCCACTTTATTGCCCGCTGACCGGACTTTTTCACAGTATAAATCTCCAGCACAAATTTTTTAGAAACAGTGCGGTCATATTGCTGGGAATGTGCGCTTATTTACTACGAGTAAACGCAATCATAAAGGCTTTTTGATGCCGAAAAGATTTTTGTCATCAGAGCAGTCGAAAAATCATTAATAATGACTATAACAAAATCATTATTCTTTGGTCACTGAATGTGCAAAAGCTAATATGAAGCTTCTATTAAACATTTAAGGATGTGTTAATAACTACAGAACTAACCAGGGCTGTCCCATCTAAAAATTCTGGCCTAAAATAGAGCTCAAAGTTTTATTTCCCCAACCAGCCTTTTTACGTAAGGCTTTTAATCCTATGTTTTTAATTTGTTTTTTGGCATTATTAAGCATATTCAAAGTGATATGCCTGATTAATGCCATATTTTCAGCTGCGTTTTCTTTTCTAACACGAGACTTATCTTCATTAAAAACAACGTCTAATGTCCAATGAACACCGTTTTCGATCAACCAATGAGAACGCACTGCCTCAGCAATTAGTTTTGCATCAGCCTCTAGACTACTAATAAAAAAACGATGCTCTTTACTTGTTTTGACATTGGAAATTTGAGTTTCCTCAATCATGATGATGGATTTTAAACCTTCCCACTGATCTTTTTGACTAAGCCAGTCAATTTTCTGGCTTACATAACAGTGATGGGTTTCTATTCGACCATGTCCTTTATCTATATCTTCATAGCTATCAGTAATTGCATGATTTACGGTTTTTTTTGTTTCGGCCTCTAAAAACTCTCGAACCTCATCATTTAATATGCCTTGATTTCCTTTCAAAGCTAAAATGTAATCACCACCTTGCTCAACAATCTGTTTTGCAATGGCTTTTTGTGCGCCCATGGCATCAAGAGTGACAATATGACCTTTTAAATCCAATAAATTAAGCAGTTTAGGTATAGCTGTAATTTCATTTGATTTTTCATCAACTTTTTGTTGAGCTAAAATCAATCGAGCGCCGGTTGCAAATGCACTAACCATGTGAATTGCCTTGGCTCCTGCAGAGGAGTCAAAACTATTACAAAGCGTTTTTCCATCAATTGCAATGACATCACTTAACAACACTTGTAATGATTTAACCCACTCTACAAAACATTCCTTAAATGCTGTAGGATCAAGTGCTGCAAATACACGTGAAAATGTATTTTTTGATGGAGTGCCATTCTCAAATGGATAATATTCTTGTAAAAAATCAAGCCTATCTTCTCCAAATATTACAAAGTCTCTCCAGCTTTCTGCTCCACAAATTGAACCTGTTAAAACAATAAATAAAATTTCTGATAAAGGGTAAAGCTTGGTTCTTTCAACTCTTGGATCTTTTAAATTTCCAAAATAAGTTTCAAAAGAATTTGATACATCCTTATTCATTACATACTTCTTCTTTGTAAAAGAAGAAGTAAAACGTTAATTTGTATCAAAATCAACTCTTTTTTGATGGGACAGCCCTGCAGAACTAACTTTCCCTTAATAATATCTTAATTTATTTGTGGTATAATAAGGCAAAAATCATATGGGGTTACTTTAATGAATACATCAAAATCAACAGAGTTAAACAATAAACAAAGAACTGATGATAAAACTATAGACGAAATGAGCAAAAAATGGGAACAAATAAAAAATAAAACAAATTATTATGCAGTTCTTGAGGTTAGCAAAGATTCTAGTCCTGATGATATTAAAAAGGCCTATTTTAAGGCAGCGTTAAAGTTTCATCCAGATAGGTTATATACCGACTCGGAGAACTTACGCAAGTTATGCACACAAATATTTCAAAAGATTAACACAGCGAATGAAACATTATCCGATGCAGATAAACGTGCAGAATATGATGCATCAATTTCAGAAAATTGTGAATTTCCATGTGATTTTAAAGACTTTTTTCGTAATTTTCACAATTTTGCACCTAAAGATCAGACAACGTTTACTCTTGGCGCCGAATCGACTAATAAGATTATTTCTGAAATTAAATTGTTAGTACAATCAATTATTGAAAAGCCTGAGACAAAATGGATAGGTGGCTATAGGTACCAAGCTGTATCAAAACTTGCACAGAAACTGCTAGATGAAATTTCAGAATTTGACATAGATTTTAAATCGAAGATTCAAAAAAACAATGGTTTCCAAGAAGAAATACCATCCTTTACCAGAAAGGATTTTCATGAGTTTATATTTTGTGTGCAGCATGCTGTCCGTAATGTTGAAAATGACGATAAATTGAATATGCATCGTGGATATATTCGAACAATACCGGTATTGCGTGAAATTACTACCATTCTCCAAGTACTGATTCGTTCTATTTCTCTTGGTTTATATAAGCTTTACGATAGAACAAATCCATATTATCCAGATGGGCTGATGCGTGGCTTATTTACTCCGCCAAAAACAAATACACGAGAGAAAATTGATATTCTAAATGAACAATTAACGAGCTTGCTTGAAAAATACAAGCCATTTGAACCGTTTCAAGATGGTAACTTTACATTTAGTTCAGATAAAAGCCATGACGACCCATCTATTACTTTGAGATATCGGTCGTAATATTAACTACAAATGAGCTCTAACCAAACAATTTCTTTAATATATAATCAAAAAGCGTTATATTTTTTAGCAAAGTCAGTACCTTCAGACGTAAGCCCTACAAAATCCCACTCTATTGCATAGTGGAGAGTCAGCCAACGGAACTTCCCCATTGGCTGCTCGCAAAACCGGACTTGAACCTCTCGACTCATCCGGCTTCCATTAGGCAAACCCTAATCCCATCGATGTATTCCAGTGTGTAAACAAAGTTGGCTGTCTTTTTGCAATACCTTCCAAAAATATGGCTGCTTTTGTTTTTCTACCTCTAAGTTTTTTGAACTTTCGCATCGCCCACGCCACAAGACTCAAGTTAAAGTGTCTGAAGACGGGGTATAGTCTGGATGGGCTGTACCGCCCATAGTAATTTAGCCAACCCCGTAGGATTGGGTTACATTCTGCAGCTATGTCCTCCAGATTCATATCACTTCTTCGCTTAAATTTCATCTGACGTGTTTTTGTCCGCATCGATTGCATAGATGATCCGCTTACTGCAGCATTAAAACTCAAAAACAATTTATTGTTCTTGTTCTTCGCTTCTCTGCGCCGAAAACTATACCCAAGAAATTCAAATTGAGTATGAGGGTAGTTGCCCCGTCTATTCACATCTTTGCAGTAAACAATCTTTGTTTTGTCTGGATGAAGCTCCAGTCCACATTCCTTGAAACGATTGATTAATTTTGCCAGTAATACTTTGGCTTGATCTTCTGTTTCGCAGTGCGCCAATGCATCGTCTGCATAACGACACCAAGGAATGGTGGGATGATTTCTTTTCATCCAGGCATCAAATACATAATGTAAAAATAGATTGCTCAATACAGGACTAATGACCCCGCCTTGCATTACCCCTCGAGTCTTCTCTTGAAGTGAGCCATCTGGCATTTGCATGGGGGTTGTTAACCATCGCTCTATGTACAAAATAATCCATTTATTGTCTGTATGATGCTTCACCGCTTTCATCAAAAGCTCATGGTCAAGATTATCAAACAAACCAAGTATGTCATACTCTAATACCCAATCGTATTCCCAGCACCGCTTCCTTGTGATTCTTATGGCATCTAGTGCCGACTTATTCGGTCTGTAGCCATATGAATCAGGATGAAAGTTCGGCTCCACACAAGGTTCGAATATTAGCTTAACCACCATTTGTGCAATTCTATCGGCCACTGTCGGCACTCCCAGAATTCTTTCTCCGCCAGATTTCTTCGGTATGGGTACCGCTTTTACCGGTGGTGGAAAGTAGCTCCCTGATGACATGCGATTCCAAATTTTATACAGATTGTCTTTCAAGTTCCGCTCAAAATCCATGATGGATTGCTGGTCTACACCAGCTGCTCCACCATTCGCCTTGATCAACTTAAAGGCATTCATCACCAGTTGTTTCGATATGGTGAATGGTTTTGTCTCACTCAAAATCTCCTCCTTTGTTCCAGTTGGATTTCACGATTGACAGCCTAACGCAACCCCTTCGCTCCATGACCATTACAGCCACTTCCACACTATTACGAGTTGCTCCGTCCCAGTTTCTTGCATCGGTACTCTCATGCTTGAGATTTCGTCACTTGCATTTCTCTCTTAACATCAAGACGACTGGTTCCCGCAGTTCCTCATAGAAGCCAAGATTAGAATCATGCCACCTTTACGCCGGACACCATCAGCACAGTAATCAGGTTTCTTGCTGACCATTCTCAGAGCAATCGAGCGGCTCTGATTTTGATGTCATGTGACTGCTCACGACGCGTCAACAGTGATTTAGGGTTATTCATCTTTCTAATCCACACCTGCCGAATTTACTTCGACTTTTCCCCAACGCTCACAACCACCGCTCTTAACAGCAGCTGCTTGGGGTGGTTTGAAACCTGCTCCTGAAAGCCGATTTCGAAGGGCCAACCTTCATCTTCTGTGAAGCTTTTGCTTCTTTCAACGTGAGCTTGCGGCAAGGCTGTGTGACAACGATCTTTTAATTTTGTAAAGTTAAACCTCTTGATTTTGGAGGTTTATGTAATGAGTGATTTAACATTAGAGGTTGTAGAAGAAG
>Ga0214917_10002394_pt1 | contig 22829 bp, 18 predicted proteins | sample LL_1208_BB_MetaG_FD_177983 | JGI IMG/M metagenome (GOLD analysis project Ga0214917, IMG submission 177983) | Freshwater microbial communities from Lake Lanier, Atlanta, Georgia, United States - LL_1208_BB | ecosystem: Environmental > Aquatic > Freshwater > Lake | place: USA: Georgia | collected...
AAGCGGAGCTCCAATTAGTTTGATTTCTCTGGCTTAGAGCAACTCTATCCAAGAGGTGTCGGTAGGAGGGTCTAACCTTAGGGCTATGGACTTTTCAAATAGCTCAGAATTTGCCTCAAAAGTGGTTTATCTGCCTGAAATAGGCTCAACCAACACGGAATTACTCCACCTCAGCACCACATCTCCTGATGAATGGCCTGATTTCAGCGTTTTAGTCACTGATAACCAGACCTCAGGAAGGGGAAGGCTTGACCGTTCTTGGGTTGCCAGTCCAGGCGATGCCCTAGCTGTTTCTGTAATTCTTCGCCCTAAAACCTTTGGTATTCAAAGTTTTGGCTGGTTACCGCTTCTGGCTGGGTTGGCAATGACCAACTGTGTCAGTTCTCTGATTGAAGATGGTTCAGTTGGTTTGAAGTGGCCAAACGATGTTCTGGTCAATGGCGAGAAGATCTCTGGACTACTTGCTGAAATCCTGCCTTCAGGAGATGCAGTAGTAATCGGTGCAGGTTTGAACCTAAGACAGGACAAGGCAGGGTTGCCTATCCCAACTGCAACTTCACTCGCTCTTCACAATGTCTCAGGCTTCGAGCTTGATGACATCCTGGTTAGATACCTAGCCTCACTCAAGAGGCTCTATGAAGACTTCAGTGATGCAAATGGAGATCCAGAAGCTAGCGGGTTGCTTGCTGAAGTTCTAGAAAAGTCAGCAACCGTCGGCTCAAAGGTTTTAGTGCAGCTTCCTGATGGAACAGAGTTTTCAGGTAAGGCTGCAGGTCTAGATAACGATGGAAGACTCTTGGTTGCCATGAGTGATCCAATTGAAATTCGTGCCGTTGCCGCGGGAGACATTCAACACTTGCGACAATAGGTCAGGTGAGCACAACAGAGAGCAGCCTGAGCGAGACAGAGTTCGCAACTTTGCGTCGTCATGGCTCAGCTCTTGTCCTTCCAGTATTACTTCTTGGGCTGTTTGCTGCCCTTTTCTTCTTTCTAGATCCGAGGCTTCCTGAGGCTTGGCAACATCAAGCTCTTCTTGGTTTTGTTTTAGTTGCAGTTCTGTTCCTGTGGCTAATTCCTTCAGTTAGATACTTCACTAATCGCTATGTGATTTCTTCTAATCGCATCGTTGTTTATCGAGGACTTACCAGCAAGGTTTCAGATCAGGTTAGTTGGAGTGAGATTTCAGGTGTTTCAGTTTCGAAGTCGTTTCTGTCTCTTTCGGGGGATGTCCAAATACATCGAGAGTTTGGGCAAGATCTAGTTTTGAAGAGAGTCTCTAAAGCTAAGAAGTTAGTTAAAAAGATTGAGCGTTACCTGGTTTCTAGAAGTAAGAAAACAACAGAGAGAATGAACCGTGGCTAAAACAGTAGGTGTCATCGGCGGTGGGCAGTTAGCCCGAATGATGATTGTCCCTGCCATCGAGCTTGGCTTTGAGATCAAGGTATTGGCTGAAGAAGTTGGTTCTCCTGCGAAGCTTGCTTCAACAGTCGGTGATTACACGGACCTGAACACTGTTCGAGAGTTTGCCAAGACCGTTGAGGTAATCACTTTCGACCATGAACATGTTCCTCTAAACATCCTTGAGACTTTGGTAGCTGAAGGGTTCAACGTTCAGCCAACTCCTCAAGCTCTGTTGTTTGCTCAAAACAAACTTGCAATGCGTAAGCGACTTTCAGAACTTGGTGTGCCAATTCCAGACTGGGCTGAGGTTACTAACTCAGCTGAGATCACTTCTTTCTTAGACGCTCACGGCGGTGTTGCCATTCTGAAGACTGCTGTTGGTGGTTATGACGGTAAAGGTGTTCGAGTTATTCGATCAGCAGATGATGCAGCAGATTGGTTGAACTCGGGTAAACAATTACTGATTGAAGAAAAGGTCGAGTTCGTTCGTGAACTTGCTCAGCTTTCAGCTAGAACTCCAAGTGGGCAGTGGAAAGCTTGGCCGGCAGTTGAAACTATTCAACGTGATGGAGTTTGCGCTGAAGTTCATGCACCTGCAGCTAACGCCAATTTGGAATTGGCATCCCAAATTGCAGAGAGCATTGCTACTGGTCTTTCTGTGACAGGTGTTCTGGCTGTTGAGTTGTTCGAAACAGCTGATGGCAGATTGTTGGTAAATGAGTTGGCAATGCGACCACATAACTCTGGGCACTTCAGCATTGAAGGTTCGGTCACCAGTCAATTCGAACAACACCTAAGAGCAGTTCTAGATCTACCGTTGGGTTCAACCGAGTGTGCTAGCGCATATGCGGTGATGCTAAATCTTCTAGGCCCTGATTCACCAAATACTTTCTCTGAGCGATTTGAAGCTGCTTGGGTTTTGGAGAATAACTCTCACATTCACCTTTACGGTAAGGAATACCGAGCAGGTAGGAAGATGGGTCACATCACGGCTCTTTCTAGCAAGAGCCTCGCTGATGCTAAGGAACAAGCCTTGGCAACCTATAACGCACTGCTCGCCTAACCTGATTTAGCCCTAGGTAAATCTAAAATGGCTCTTGAGCCGATACCTAGGAGAAACCATGAATGCACCAATTGTTGGAGTAGTAATGGGTTCTGACAGCGACTGGAGCATCATGAGTGATGCAGCTCAAGCCCTCAAAGAATTTGGCATTGACTACGAAGTCGAAGTGCTCTCTGCTCACCGAACTCCAGATCGAATGATGGAGTGGGGCAAGGCAGCTGCTGGTAGGGGATTGAAAGTAATTATTGCTGGCGCTGGAGGCGCAGCTCACCTACCAGGGATGATCGCTTCAGTCACAACACTTCCTGTCGTTGGCGTTCCAGTAAAGCTCAAGAGTTTAGACGGCATGGATTCTCTGCTATCTATCGTGCAGATGCCAGCCGGCATTCCGGTTGCCACTGTTTCAATTGACGGTGCTAGAAATGCTGGAATCTTGGCAGCCAGAATTATTGGTGCCTATGACGAGACCGTAGCCAAGCGTCTAGAAGCTTTCAGTTCTTCTCTTGCAGCCCAAGTTGCGCTAAAGAACCAGAACCTTAAATCTCAGCTATGAGTCGTAGCAACCCAGGCGGTGAACCAAGTACGCCTTTTCGAGATGTCGAGCGTGCAAGTTCATCGCAGATGACTAAGCGTGCTTGGTGGATTATTGTCCTCAATTTCCTAGTACCGGGTTCTGTCCAAGTTGTTGCTGGTAACCGTCGATTGGGAAGACTGGGTCTTCTCTTTACTTTTGGTTTCTGGGGCTTCCTAGTCATTTCGCTGTTGCTAGCTCTCGTTTACAAAATAGGACTCTTTGCAATCTTCACAACTTCGTTTGTGGCTATTCCACTTGGGTTACTGTTTCTTGCCTATGCAACTCTGATTGCAATCTTCTCCCTGGATTCTTTGAGGCTAGCTCGGGTCTATACCCTTGAGAGATCAAAGCCTTTTGTTTTAGTTGGCTTGGTTGTTACTTCCCTGATCAGCACATTCTTTATTGGAACTGTTGGTTCAACAACAATTACTGCAAGTAATTTCTTTAGCAACATTTTCACTCAGTCTGGAACTCTTCAGCAGCACGATGGTCGATACAACATCCTCCTGCTAGGAGGAGACTCAGGTTCATCTAGGCTCGGCCTTCGTCCAGACAGCATCGCAGTGATGAGTATTAGTGCAACCACGGGTGAGACAGTGAACATTGGATTACCGAGAAACCTAACTCACATTCAATTCACCAAGGGAACTCCAATTCACAAGGTCTTCCCTAATGGTTTCAATCACGACTGTGGAGGGGATTGCATGTTGAATGCGATATACAAATCCACTATCGATAACTATTCCTATCTCTACCCCTATGCCAAAAACAATGGTTCTACTTCAGGCATTGAAGCAACCAAGTCTGCTGTGCAGTGGATCACCGGGTTGAAGATTGATGCATATGTGCTCATCAACATGAGATCTTTCACAGGTCTAGTGGATGCTCTTGGTGGAATTGATATCACAGTGAAGAAAGCTCTGCCAATCGGTGGTCAGCGGGACTGTTACCCATCAAGCGAACCTGCTGAGGGTAAAGAGTTCTATCGTGATGGTAGTTACTGTCCTGATGCCATGGGTTGGATTGAAAAGGGCAAGCAGCACATGGATGGTCGCACCGCTCTTTGGTATACAAGATCTAGACACAACACCAACGACTACGACCGCATGAAGCGTCAGCGAGAGGTTGAGGCTAAGGTCCTGAAGAGAGTTGATCTACAGACTTTGGTATTTAGATTCGGGGCTATTGCTGGAGCAAGCTCAAAGCTAGTGAGAACTGATATTCCACTAGGCTCTGTTCCTGAACTTGTGGATCTAGCCCTTAAGGCTAAGTCCAAGGGAATCAAGAGTTTGCAGTTGTCTTATCCAACTATTCAGGCCGATAACCCAGATTTTTGGCTAATGCGCAAGCTCATCTTCTGGAAATTGAAGAAGTATAAATAAGTCGCTTTGAAGTTTCGCACAGCCATTTATCGGGCTCTCAAAGTTAGTCTAAAAACATGAAAAAGTTATCTTTACTCCTTACCGCCACTCTGTTGTTGTCTGTTCTCAGCGGTTGCTCGCTTTTGTATCCAAATGCGGGAAAACCAACGGATAGTCCTAAGCCAACAGAAACCGAAACAGTCACCCCAACTGTTGAGCCAACTGAGACTGAAACCCCAACCCCTGAGCCAACTGATAAGGCAGAGGCAAGCGTTGAGATTCTCGATGCATATGTCGATGTACCTAACGGAATCATTCAGGTAATTGCTCAGGTGACTAACTTCAGTGAGGACGGTGGAACTTGCACCGCTACCTATACCAACGGTTCAAAGAAGGTAACCGTTAGCCAGCCAGCTGAATCTAATGCTGCAAACACTCAGTGTCATCCACTAGAGATCAACCTGGGTGGATTGCCAGCAGGGCAAGCTAACATCACTGTCACCTACGAATCAGCTAAGTACTATGGGGTCTCTGCTCCAAGCTCGGTAACTCTGTAAGTGATTGGCAAGCGGTTAGCTAAGTTTTGGGTTGCAACAGTTTCACTGTTGTTGACCTCACTTAGCCTGACCGCGATAACCCCTGCAGAGGCATTAGATGGATCAAAGTTTGATCCAGGACTAATCATCTCTGACAGCGTTTTCTTTGACTTCGGCACGATGACTGCAGAAGAAATCCAACGCTTCTTGGAATCACAAGTTCCGGTCTGTAAATCTAGTTCGACTGGAATGCCTTGTCTTCGTAACTACAAAGCTGATACCCCAGCCAAGGTTGCGGACCCTGGCAAGTGTGCTGCGATGCCAGCGAAGACCAACATCTCTGCAGCTCAGATTATTTATGACATTTCAAGAGCCTGTGGAATTAACCCGAGAGTTCTTCTAGTTGTTCTTCAGAAAGAACAAGGTTTAGTTCAAGCAACAATTCCTTCTCCTTATATGTATAAGGCTGCGATGGGTTATGGCTGTCCTGATAGTGACCCTGGTATCTGTGGCAAGGTGTGGACTGGGTTGTTCAACCAGGTCTATAAGGCAGCCGGTCAGTTCCAGTGGTACGGAGATCCAAATGGTTCTTTTACTTACCTAAGACCTGGTCGTGTCATCTCTATATCTCTTCACCCAGATGCATCAAGAAACTGCGGTAAGAAGTCCTTTACTCTGAAGAGCCAGGCAACAGCAAACCTTTACTACTACACGCCTTTTGTTCCTAACGAAGCAGCATTGAATAACCTGCGAGGAACTGGAGATAACTGTTCTTCTTACGGAAATAGAAACTTCTGGAGATTTTATTGGGACTGGTTCGGTTCCCCAATTGGTGGAGGCTTCTTACTAAAGAGCTCGACCAGCGATCCATACTTCATCTCTAATGACATCAAGTATCCAATTACTGATCCTGAACTAGTCAAAGATCTAGCTCCACTGGGTCCACTGGGAGAAATCTCTAAAGAGTATTTAGATTCATTCAAGACCGGTATCCCGATGACCAAGATCATCAAGACTGCTCCAGTAAATAACGTCAGCACTTACTACTTTGTTAGTGGAGGCAAGAAGTATTTGCTCGCCAACTGCGAGCAGGCAACCAGCATGGGACTTGATTGTGCTGCTGCTGTTCAGTTGACACAAGTTCAACTCGATGCACTACCAACCGGCCCATACCGCCCAGACATTACTGGAGTGGCTAAGACAATCCCTGTTGCCCCTGCTGTTGCTTCATACTTCCTGGTAACAGACAAGATCAAGATTCCGTTGGATTGCACAAAGGCAACAACTCTAGGTTTCAAGTGTGAGAAAGCAGTTGCCACCCCAGCGGCACAACTAGATGCGCTGACAACAACAAGGCTCACTGCAGCAACAACTGGAATTTCTCCTCTGATAGTTAATACCGATGGCACTAGGTATCTGATTAGCGAAGGCGCTAAGCACGAAGTGCTAGACGATGTGTCACTAGCTGATAAGTCCATCACTACGAGAACTCCATCTCCATTGACGCTAAATACCTTTAGCTATTTGCCATGGGGAGCACCAATAGCTAAAGACGGCAGCTTGTTTGTGAACCGTGATCTGAAGCGCGAAGGTGTAATTGTTGATGGCAAGTATTTCGACATCAAGCCAGAAACCAGAGCCGATGCTGATTTCACAAAGTGGTTTAGAGCTTCAACTGGAACACTTAGCTCAATTGGTCTAAGCACAGTTGCAGCGTTAAACCCAATAACCTCTCTTGTGATAGATGAGGATTCAGTTAAGTGGACTTTGAGTGATACAGGTTGGATCAAAGTAGCTGACAACTCAGAGTGGACCAAACAAGCAACTCCAATTACTAACGCAGCATTGCGTAAGGTCCCAATCAACGAACAAATCATAACTGGAGATAACTTCGTTCGAGCCAAAGGCCAGAACACCATCTATCTACTGGACGAAGGGCAGATCAGAGCAACTTATAACGCTGCCGATAGAGAGATCTTTGGAGTTGGTTTAGCAAGTGCGACAACAGTGAGCATCGCACCTAGTTCGTTGAACCTCATTCCTAAGAGCGTGATGATTCTTCCGGCAGGAACTGTTGTGAAGAACAAGAAGACTAACGTCATTGGAATCATTGAAGGCGGCAGCAGGATGGTCACTCTCGGTGAGACATCCATGCAACTGACTCTGCCAGCTCCAAGAGTGCTAACCCCGCTTCAATTAGTTGGGTACCACGACACTGAGGTGCTTGGTTCATTCAAGGTCAGATGTGACGGGGATGTCTTCCTAGTTTCCGATTCTCAGCTTCACGCAATTCCAGTTGCGACAGCAAGGGAATACCCTGGCCGAGCAACAGTACTTAGCCCAGAGACCTGTTTGCTAATCAGCCCTTCACCTAAACAGTTCAGTCAATACATCGGCCTTAGAACAACAGATGCTAAGACTAAGAAAACCTCATACAAGGCCTTCAAGGTAATCAGGGGCGTTCGCTATCCGTTCAAGAACCTCACTGATTACAAGACAGACAACTCGACAGGCTTGCAGCTGAACTGGGTTTCTGAAAGCTTCCTAAGTAATCTGCCTCTCGGTGCAGAGATTCAAAGTCCGGGTAAGCCTGTAGTTGTTGAACCTGAGGCTAAGACATACAAGATTGTTTCGGGGGATTCACTTAGTTCAATAGCTGTGAAGTTCAACACGACAGTTGCCATCTTGATGAGACTAAACGGAATCAACAATGCTGATCGCATTGCGATTGGTCAAATAATCAAACTGCCTTAGCGGCGCTTTAGTTTTGTAATTGGTCGCTTACGAATAGCGTCAAGCTTAGGTTTCTTGGAGTTCTTCTCAAGCATCTCTTCAGGGTCATAAGGCTTGATAGCAAAGATGATGAGCATGAACATAGCCGATTGGACTAGTAGTCGAGACTCAGTTATTCCTCTAATGAGTTGAGTAACAAGCAGTAGTAGTGGCCATAGGTATAGAACGTGAGAGTGGTGAACACCTAAACGCCAGGTCTTGATAAAGGTTCTGGTCAGCATTATTAGAAACAGCACTAAACCAACCGCTCCTAGCTGAAGAGCCATCTCAAGGTATGAGTTGTGTGCCTGGAAGTATTCAATGCCGTTAATCACAATCAATCCTGAGAAAGGTTCAACACCTGGCACCCAAACACCTGTGAAGCCCCATCCTTCTAGTGGTCGCTCAGAGACGAGGTTGAATACAGACTTCCAGATGTCAGTGCGGTGAGTCATATCTGGGCTCTTACCTAGAAACTCAAATACCACTCTTCTGAAGATTAGAACGACGAAACCTGCTGTTCCTGAAACAGCCCAAGCGATTCGGTAGTAACGATGTCTGGTGTCTCGGTCTTTACCTTCAGCAAGTAGTGACACGAGCCCTGCTAAACCAACAGCAACGGTTGCAAAGACAATTCCTGCTGACCCTGAAAGTACGATAGTGACGATTGCTAGCAGGATGCTAATTGCCGTTAGGTACTTGTGACGCTTTTCAATTGCGAACTCAATTAGGAAAGTAATCAAACCCATTAGGGCCCATGAGCCCATAAAGCTATTTCTCAAAAGCAGATCATCAAAGGTTCTACCATCAGGTATCTGACCGATGTTTCTTATGGAATGGAAGAGGTTCTCATCTACTCCGAGTATTGAGGCTTGAGCCATCATAGAAAGTATTGAGAGGAAAAGTTCATAACCAAGGGCAGCAAAGATGATTCCTCTTATTGTGTTGGCGAAGAGATTGAATATCTGTCGCCAAGAGAACACTGCAATAAAGAAGAGTGCCGCAAGAACAACACCGGCTTGAATCAGAAAGCTTGAGATAGTTTGACTCGGGTAATTAGACCAAAGCACAGAGCCGAGCATTAGGGCAAGTAAGAGAGTCAACTCAATTGGTACCTGACTAAAAACTCTTCTCCAGTCTGATTTGAAGAAGAAGTATGCAGATCCAGTTAGCGCTACAGCTGAAGCTGCATACCAAACTAGCCATGAAGGGGTCAGATACAAATACTCCTGAGCAAACAGAGCGTCTCCCAAGACTAGAAGCACCAGGGTCAGATAGCCGATGGCAAAAGCGCTCTTAGGCACTTGCCCGCTTACTGTTTTGCTGGTGATAGACATTTGTACTCAAGTCTAGGGTGGCTTATGGCTCGAGGTATTTCCCCTTAGTTAGGCTATTGGAATGCTTGTGAAATTAACTAATCAACCGATGGATTACGCGTGGGGGTCACCTAACCTAATCTCTGATTACTTCGGTGTTGAACCAACAGGCAAGCCAATGGCTGAGATCTGGTTTGGAACTCACGATGGTTCCCCAACTCAGGTTAAAGACCTAGATGCTTCTCTGCAGGATCTGAGAGTTGCTAGAGGAATGCCAGACAGACTTCCTTTCCTCCTCAAGATACTTGCTGCCGCTGCACCTTTATCTATTCAGGCTCATCCAAACCCAGCTCAGGCTAAAGAAGGCTTCGCTAAAGAGAACGCTGCCGGAATAGCGATCACTGATTCCAAGCGAAACTACAAAGACGATAAAGCTAAGCCTGAAATGATAGTTGCTCTAACTGAAACCTTCGAAGCGCTAGTTGGGTTCTCAGATTCACGACTCATAATTGAACGATTTGCTGAGATTAGAGAAGCAAGTTCATCTGATCGACTAAACACACTTCTTACTAAGTGGTCTGAACTACTTGAGCAAGAGGATGGACTTAGAGAGGTTTGTCTAGAAACCCTAAGTTCCCCTGAATTAGATGAGCAGTTGATCTCTGATTTGGTTGATGCTGCAGAACAGTGCCCTTCACTAGTTGACCTAGTTACTCACCTGAGTACTCACCATGGTTTTGACAGAGGAATCGTAACTGCTCTGCTGATGAATTACGTAGTCCTCTCTAAGGGAGAAGCAGCTTTCGTTCCAGCTGGTATGCCACACGCTTACCTTTCAGGTCTTGGAGTGGAAATCATGCTGGCGAGTGACAATGTGCTCAGAGGTGGGCTAACTCCAAAGCATATTGATGTTGTTGAGTTAGCCAAAGTTTTGGTTTTCGAAGAAACAGAAGCCAAGCCTGTGCAGGTAAGAAAGCTTGCAGTTGGGTTAGAGGAATTTGATATCCCAACTCCTGAATTTCTCTTCTATAGAGCAACTCTTTCTGCAAACAATTTGCTAGTCGATCTCAACCTGCCAGGAGATGCCATCGTGCTCTGCACATCTGGGGCAGTTGCGGTTAGTTCCTCCAAGGGGGAGCGCGAAGTAATTAATCCAGCCGAGGCAGCTTTCATTTCTGGCGATGCCAGAACCTTCAGCTTGGCTGGCAACGGAGAAGCTTTCATAGCAATTAGTGCTGCCTGATTCCTAAAGGGGAACAGCAGAGGTTCAACCATTGGTTGAGTGTCTGCCCGTTTTGAAGACTAAATAAAACGCTGTCGTTGTTCGCCTCAACCAGTAGTTATCTAATTGTTAAGGCTTTATAACACCTTTCGATTTGACCTACTCTCAACTTGACGGCATGATACTTACAGCGTTGTAATTACAACTGTGAAATCCGGCCCACAGGCTGGAAAGCTTGAGAGGAACGTATGTCCCTAAATGATGACAACGGATTTGTCGCCGATGACTGGTTCGTTGATCCAATTCTTAGAACCATTCTCGGGGGAGACCAAAGTGCAGATACCAATCCACTAGCGTGGCAGCGCGACGCTCTTTGTTCACAGACCGACCCTGAGGCATTCTTCCCAGAAAAGGGTGGTTCAACTAGAGACGCAAAGCGTATCTGTTCAGGTTGTGACGTACGTCAGCAGTGCTTGGACTATGCACTAGCCAACGATGAGCGTTTCGGCATCTGGGGCGGCCTAAGCGAACGCGAACGTCGCAAGCTCAAGAAGCGCGCCTAGTTCTAGGTAAGGCCACGGCGTGAGTGTGCGTGTGGTGGTAGTCGTTGTATCCAACGATGAACCCCAATATCTTCAGAGTGCATTAACAGCACTTGCCAATCAAAGTTTTCGTGTTGAACGCACACTAGTTGTCGACTCTTCTTCAAATCCAGAAGTCGATGAAGTTCTAAACAGTTTTGTCTCTGCTTCCTCTCACAATGCAGTTCTGCAAATCAAAGAGTCTGCAAGTTTTGCAGAACTAGCTGCAACTGGAATCAAACAAGCTCTCCAGGGTTATGAATCAATCGATGACATCGCCATCTGGTTGCTGCACGATGACAGTGCTCCTGAAGTTCACGCACTAGCTGAACTCGTTAGAGCGCTAGAACTTTCACCTTTAGTAGCTATTGCTTCCCCTAAGCAAGTTTCTTTTGAGAACCCAAAGCTAATCGAGCAGATGGGTTTGACAGTCACTAAGTCTCTGAAACCTTTCTCACTTGTAACAAACGAATTAGATCAAAAGCAATTTGATTCGATGAGCGATGTGCTTGCTGTTACCAGTAGTGCGATGTTGATTAGAGCCACCAGCTGGGCAGACCTAGGTGGTTACTCATTAGATGCTCCAGAACTTGCAGCAGATATTGATCTTGGTATTAGAGCGAGGCACAACGGCAACCGTGTCATCGTTGTCCCAACCGCTCGTGTTCGACATGCACAACTGACTCTCTCTGGAAAGAGAAAGAAGAAGTGGCTTGGTGGTTCCGTGAAGTATGGAATTGCTAAGGCGACTAATCACCTGAGGCTTTCACACAGCCCACTCTTGCTAGCGTTCCTCTACTGGCTAGCCTTACCGGCTTACTCAGTTATCCAAGTTCTGTGGTTGTTACTAGTGAAGCGACCTGATCGAATTCTCTATACCCTCAAGGCGAACCTTTGGGCTTTCTTTACTGTTCGTGCCAGATTGCGTGACCGTCATGGTTTTCCTATCAAGAAGTTTGCACAGCTATTTGCAACTCGTGAGCAGGTAAAAGCTAAGGCAAGGCTGGCGTTTGAATATGCAGAGCAGAAACTGAAACTGGAAAGCTTTGGGTCATCAGCTTCACCAAATCGACCTAGCCTTGGTTTTGCGGCCAGTGGTGGTCTTTGGTGGATGTTTGCTCTGATTGCAATCTCCTGGCAGTTCCTACCTATGGGTGAAAGCGTTACCGGTGGGTTTGCCCTGCCGCTGAGCGACAGCTGGTTGCAACTGTTTTCAAACACTGGAGCAAGCTTCCAAAGCATTGGGCTTGGACTAGCAGCTCCAAGCGATCCATTCAACTGGATACTCCTTGCAATCGGCTCTCTCACTTTCTGGGCACCGAACCTAGCTTTGAGCACATTACTTCTGCTGGCTAAGGCTTTGGCTTTTGCAGGTGCATGGCGTTTGGTTTCACTTGTAACAGCTCGTGGATCACTTCGAAGCATCCTTGCTTTGGTCTATGCATTCTGGCCAGCGCTAACTGTTTCTCAGAACGAGGGTAACTTCCCAGCGGTAATCTTCAGCATCGCCTTGCCTTGGTTCATCTTTAGCTTGGCTAGAGCTGCTCGCATTGGAGCAACAACATCAGTGCGTTCATCAGAGCAAGCCTGGTCTTGGATTGCCGTTAGTGGATTGCTATTTGCAGTTGTAACTCTGAGCGCACCTAGTTCATTGCTTGCTCTTGTAGTTATTGGCGTTGTCTTTGCAGTCATCGCATACAAGCGAGTTGGGTCACTGTTGTTTATCGCACTGCCTACTGCAGCCCTTGTGCTGCCTTATTGGCTGTTCCAGATTTTAGGAAATGACAATTGGTTGGGTATCCTCGCGGACCCAACAATCTCAATTCCAGTTGAACAAAAGAATCTGCTGGATGAGCTAATCGGAGGAGATCAACTTTTAGGTTGGGCAGCGCTTGGGTTCCTAGGTCTTGCCCTGTTGTCACTGCTTAGTAAGGCAAAGGGCGTGCTGGTTGCTTGGTTTATTGCATTAGTTGCATTAGCAAATCTGATCTTTGTCTCGGGTATCAGTTTCACCGGAGGTGGCGTTGGCTCTATCTTTGTTGATCCGACACTAACTGTTCAGAACTCAACTACTCCAGCACTAATGCTGTTAGTGCTTGCTGTTCTAGTTGGAGTTGCTCTCTGGCTTGAGTCGCTAACTCGCAATGGGATTAGAGCCTTGGTTGTTGGTATTGCAGGTTTGGCTGTTGCAGGCCCTCTTGCAGTTAGCTCTGCGCTTAGTGTCAGTGAAGTTAGTTTCGGTCAAGCTAGAAACATTCCTGCGATTGTTACAGCCGAAGCTGCAGCCGGTAGTCCATTGAAACTTCTAGTAATAACCAGCGATAGGGACATGCACTTCAGAGCAGAAGTTATCTGGCCTGACGGAGTTCGCCTAGACACTATTTCAACTGCCTATCGCCTCAGCGCTTTGAATGCTGGGACTCTGAAGGATTCTCCAGATCAGGATTTGATAGCGAACCTAGTTGCTAACCTGGTTTCAGCTAACGGCAAGAACCTCACCGATAGTTTCAAGAAATCTGGAATTGGTTATGTTGTGGTTCCTGATCGTGACGGAAACGGGGACTTAGGTGTCGCATTGAACTCTGTGCCTCAATTGGAAGAAGTTGGTGTTACTGAATTTGGGCAACTCTGGAGAGTGAGAGATGCCTCCGCGAAGGGCAAGTCTGAACTTCCACTTTGGTCCATTACCAAGGGTGTTCAGCTTGGAGTGCTAGTTGGTTTCATGTTGCTAGCGCTGCCGACTTCTCGAGGACGCAAGAAGCAAACCCAGCTTTCACCGGTTGAGAACTTCAACTCAGAGGAGAGCGAGTAATGATTATTCGAATCCTTAGAGCCTTGGTTGTTGCTGGAGCATTTGTTGGAATGTATTTGTATGCACCTGGTGTTATTGAACTATCAACTGGCAAGGTTGAATCAGCACAGCGAGTTGTCAGTGCTAAAGATCTCACTCTGACCTGCTCTGGATCTGCCTTCACAGCTGGTGGAAGCTCTGGAACTTCGACCACGAAGTTCTCACGTCTAAGTTCAACGGCAGTCGCACTTAGCTATAGCGGTGTTAGCGGTACGAAGCTCAAAGGTTTGGGTGGAAAGCAAATCACGGGTTTTGGAATTAGACAAGACCAGTGGGAGAGAATCAAGCAGGCTCAATCGCTGACTATTTCAGATAGCACCGGAGCTGTTTCTCAGGGTTCAACGCTTTTGACCGGTAGTCAATTGCAGTTATTGAGCGATAAGAAAATCAAAGGCTTACTGGCTGCTCCGTGCCTACGTTCACAGAGTGAGTTCTGGTTAGTCGGAGGTTCTGTTGCTGTTGGTCGTGAAGCGATTCTGATTTTGACTAACCCAACCGCTGTTGATGCAACGGTTGATCTGGAGATCTTTACCGAGAACGGTATTTCTCACAGTGCTGGTTTATCAGGTATTGCAGTTCCTGCTGGTAGCACAGAGGTTATCCCTTTGGCGTCGTTTGTCTTTAGATCAGAATCAATGGCTGTTCACGTTAAAAGTTTTGGTGGTTCAGTAACTGCACTAATTCAGCAGAAGGCCGTTCGAGGGCTCAAGGCTTCTGGAGCTGATTACATTTATCCAACTGGAGTGGCTCAGAAAGAAAGCGTATTCCCGGGCATTCTGGTTAGAAGAGCAATGGATAGCGCAAAGCTTAGAAAACTTGATGATAAGTATTCAGATGTGAGACAGAACCTAAGAGTGTTTGTGCCTGGTGATAAAGATGCTCAGATCACTCTTGAAGTTCTTGGAACAGATGAAGAGACCTTTGGAACTGTAATCTCGGTTACTGCTCCTGCAGGTAAAGTCACTGACTTTGATATCAACGGTTTGGCTGATGGTGACTATGTCGGATACCTGAAATCTGACCAAGAAGTGTTCTCTAGTATGCGCTTGGTTAGAAGCCGAGTGGGGGATGACGCCTATACAGATTTTGCTTGGATCAACCCAGCTGAAGGTTTCACTTCACCTAGATATCTTGCTGTTCCTAAAGCTGGAATCAGTAAGTTATCGATTGCCAATCCAAACTCAGAATCAACCAAGGTTTCGTTGAAGTTTGGTGAACTATCTATCGAACGCAACATTGCCGCTGGTGCAGAGATTGTCTTACTTGCACCAAGTGGGCAGTCGATTGGTATCTTCCCAACTACTCAACCGGTTTACTCAAATCTTGTAGTTGATGTTGATGGCAGGATTGCCACTCTTCCAGTCTTAGATGAAAAGAACTTAGGCGGAGAGGTGTGGATTAACGTCCACTAGTTCTCGGAGTCATCTCCAAAGATAAGTTCCCAAGGCTCTTTGCCAATTAGATGAGCAGCAGCCTCGAAGACGTAATGCTCAATTCTTACTCGGTCAGCATTTGAGTTAGAGCCCTGAAGATTATCTAAACGAAGAATCGGTAGTCGATAGATGACGATGGTCATGGTCTCTGCTCTGGTTGACCATCTGCGCACATGTGTGGAGTTTGCGCCAAGTACTGGTGCATCCATGATTCGCCAGTTGAGGTTGCCTAGCTCTTTAGGCCAGGTTTCTCTTAGATAGTCACAGGTGCTGGCAATTATTCCTGAGAACTGGTCTGAGGCTGAAGCACCTGTCTTATAAAGGGAACCGGAGAGTGAGTGGCGTATGCCACGCCCGTGGCGGTCTCTAGAACGCTGGGCTCTGGCTCGGTCTAACATGATGCCATTGTATTCTTGTCTAGTTGATCGAAGGGAAATCGTGAGCGTTAATTGGGATGCCATTGTCAAAACATATGATGTTCGTGGCCTAGTAAATATTGACCTAACTGCAGATGTTGTTGAAGCACTAGCTGCTGGCTTTGTTGATGAGTTAGAAGCAGCAGGACAGTCTGTGATTGTTGGACACGACATGCGTGACTCTTCTCCGCTCTTTGCAGAAGCCTTTGCCCGTGGCGCTCAAAAGCGTGGAGCAAACGTTATTTCAATCGGTCTATGTTCAACCGATGAATCATATTTCGCATCAGGTGCCCTAAATCTTCCAGCAGCTATGTTTACTGCTAGCCACAACCCAGCAACATACAACGGTATTAAGTTCTCTCGTGCGGGTGCTCGTGGAATCAGTTTGGATACTGGTCTTGCTGCTATTCGTGATCGCGCCAAGGTTTATCTAACCGATGGCATTCCAGAGGTTCAAACACCTGGCACATTCTCTACCAAGGATGTTTTGGCAGATTACGCTGCTTATCTTCGTCAGCTTGTTGACCTAAGCAATGTAAAGCCGATGCGAGTTGTCGTCGATGCTGCTAACGGTATGGGTGGACTAACTGTTCCAGCAGTTTTATCAACTGCAGCCGGTCTTCCTGCGCTGCCGATTGAGATTATTGACATGTATTTCGAGTTGGATGGAACTTTTCCTAACCACGAAGCAAACCCACTAGAGCCAGCTAACCTGGTTGACCTGCAAAAGGCAGTTGTTGCACACAAAGCTGACCTTGGTCTTGCTTTTGATGGCGATGCAGACCGTTGTTTCGTTATCGATGAGAACGGTGATCCAGTAACACCGAGTGCTGTTGCTGCGATGGTTGCTCGTCGTGAGATTGCCAGAGTGAAGGCTCTAGGTGAATCAGCTGACATTACCGTTCTATACAACCTGATTACTTCTCGGGTAGTTGCTGAAGTAATTGCAGAAGACGGAGCTAAGGGTGAACGCACTAAGGTCGGTCACTCGTTGATCAAGGACCGCATGGCAGAGACCAATGCAATCTTCGGTGGTGAGCACTCAGCTCACTACTACTTCAGAGATTTCTGGGGAGCAGATAACGGCATGCTGGCAGCAATGCACGTGTTGGCAGAGTTTGGTTCACAGCCTGAGAGCCTTTCGGCTATCTCTAAGCAATACAACCCATACTTCCTAAGTGGTGAAATCAACTCTCGAGTTGAAGATGTTCCAGCTGCTAAAGCCAAGGTTGAGGGACGATTTGCTGATTCCAGCACCATTGACCACTTCGATGGCATCACCATTTCAGGTACTGATTCAGCAGGGGACTGGTGGTGGCTGAACGTTAGAGCGTCTAACACTGAGCCATTACTTCGCCTAAACGTTGAGGCTAAGACCCAGAGCACCATGGAATCGCTCAGGGATGAAGTTCTAGCCCTCATCCGCAGCTAGTCTCGGGGTTTTATAACGAACCGGAAACGGGGATAATAGAGACAATGAAGCCTGTGAATAATTCAACCGAAACCCGTGTCGACTACAAAGTGGCAGACATTGCCCTTGCTGACTACGGACGGAAACAGATCCAGTTAGCCGAAAACGAGATGCCAGGACTTATGTCACTGCGCGAAGAGTTCGGTCCGCTACAACCACTTCGTGGTGCACGTATTGCTGGTTCATTACACATGACCATCCAGACTGCAATCTTGATTGAGACTTTGGTCTCTCTTGGTGCAAAGGTTCGTTGGGCATCATGCAACATTTTCTCAACACAGGATGAAGCTGCAGCTGCTGCAGTTGTCGGTCCGCACGGAACGGTTCAGGCTCCTAAGGGTGTTCCAGTCTTTGCTTGGAAGGGTGAAAGCCTAGAAGAGTATTGGTGGTGCACCGAGCGTATTTTCGACTGGACTGAAGAGGCTATGGCTGAAGGTGCAGATTACATCGGCCCAAACATGATTCTTGATGATGGTGGAGATGCAACTCTTCTTGTTCACAAGGGTCGTGAATTCGAACAGGCTGGTTCAGTTCCACCAGCAGGAGTTGAAGATAACGAAGAGTATCGAGTAATCCTGAACCTTCTTGCTGAGCAGTTCAAGATCTCTAACAACAGATTCACTCGCATCGCTGAAGAAATCTATGGTGTTACCGAAGAGACTACAACAGGCGTTAAGAGACTTTACGAAATGCTAAAGCGTGGAGAGCTACTATTCCCTGGCATCAACGTCAATGACTCGGTTACCAAATCTAAGTTTGATAACAAGTATGGAATTAGACACTCACTACCTGATGGTCTAAACCGTGCAACTGACATTCTTATCGGTGGTAAGACTGCTTTCATTGCAGGTTACGGAGATGTTGGTAAGGGTGCAGCTGAGGCCATGCGTGGTCAGGGTGCGCGAGTAATCATCTCTGAGGTTGACCCGATCTGTGCTCTGCAGGCTGCTATGGATGGTTTCCAGGTAACAACCATTGACCGGGTAGTTTCTGAAATCGACTTCTTCATTACCGGTACTGGTAACGCAGGAATCATTAGACCTGAGCACATCGAGAAGATGAAGCACCTTGCAGTTATTGCCAACATCGGTCACTTCGATAATGAGATTGATATGGATGGCATCGCTCGTATGCCTGGTATCAAGAAGATTGAAGTCAAGCCTCAGGTTCACCAGTGGGAGCTACCTAACGGTAAATCAGTTCTTATCCTTTCTGAAGGAAGATTGATGAACCTTGGTAATGCCACCGGTCACCCATCTTTTGTCATGAGCACATCGTTTAGCAATCAGGTACTAGCCCAGATCGAGCTATTTACCAAGAGGTCGGAATACCCAATCGGCGTCTACATCTTGCCTAAACATCTAGACGAGAAAGTTGCTCGTCTGCACCTTGATGCTCTTGGAGTTGAACTGACCCAACTTTCAAGTGACCAGGGAAGATACATCGGAGTGGAGCCACAGGGCCCATTCAAGCCGGATCACTACAGATACTAGAAAGTTCTTTAGATGTTCAAAATTCTTATTGTTGAAGATGATGACGCTCTTCGTGAGACATTAGAAATCGGTCTACGTTCAAACGGGTTTGACGTATGCCAAGCTGCTACCGGAACTGATGCAATTCCAGTCTTCGAAAAGCACAAACCAGATCTAGTCCTACTGGATTTGATGTTGCCTGGCAAGAACGGCATCGAGATTTGTCAGGAAATACGTCAAACCTCAGGTGTTCCAATCATCATGCTGACTGCTAGAACAGATGACAACGACATGATTCGTGGTCTTGAAGCAGGAGCTGATGACTACGTCACTAAGCCATACAAGATTGAAGTTCTAGTTTCTAGAATCAAGGCACGTCTTCGTCCAATCAAGCAGGTCCAGCACACCATCATCAAGCTTGGCCCTATCGAACTAGATACTCTTAGCCACGAAGTTCTAAGAAACGGCAAGAAGGTCTCTCTGACACCTCTAGAGTTCAAGCTGCTTCTTACTCTGGCTTCTCACCCTAACGAAGTCTTCTCAAGAGAGATGCTTTTGGAGCAGGTCTGGGAATACACATACAAGGCAGACACTCGTCTAGTGAACGTCCACGTTCAGAGACTTCGTTCAAAGATCGAAGAAGACCAAGAAGATCCAAAGCTAGTACTAACCGTTCGCGGTTGGGGCTACAAAGCTGGGCCTGAGTAAATGTTGATCGGCCGCATCTATAAGGCGGCTCTAGGCCGATTCAGGTCTTCGCTGCAGCTAAGAGCACTGGCATACACAGTCGCTCTTTCTGGTTCTGCGCTAGTACTACTAGGAGGGGTGCTCAGCTTCTCAATCGGTAATGGCTTATTCAGCACTAGAACCGAACAAGCTGAATTAGAAAGCCATCGAGCAACCTATGCGGTCTCGAGAGTGTTCTCTGGAGTTAGCGGAACAAATCAGCAACAGCTCTCCAAAGCCATCGCAGAGGTTGTCCCGGAACTTGAATCAATTGGTGTTTCGCAAACCCGTCAGGTTGCATTTCTCTATTCAGGGTCTAAAAACTCAAAGAAATACAGCAGCCCAAGATCTACCAACTTTGACCTAAAACTAATTACCCCAGAGTTCCGAGCAAGAGTTCTAGCAACTGAAGACATCGAAAGTCAGACAGTTCAGATTTCACGAGGTGGTGAATCCATTCCAGCAATTTTGATTGGCCAAAGGTTTGTAGTTCCAAAGGGTCATCCGTACGAACTGTATTTGGTTTATGACATGTATAACGAACAACAGACTCTTGGCTTTGTGCAGAGAACCCTGGTGCTCGGTGGACTAGTAACTTTGATGATCATTGGTTTCTTCTCGTTCTTAGTTACCAGCTGGTTGGTTAGACCAGTTCGTGATGCTGCAGAGGTGAGCGAGTTCATTGCTGCTGGAGATCTAGATAGACGACTACCTGTAAGAGGTAGTGACGTTATTGCCGTTCTTGCTACATCCTTCAACCACATGGCTGACAGCCTGCAAGAGAAGATCAAAGCTATGCGTCAGCTTTCAACCATGCAGCAACGCTTTGTCTCTGATGTCTCCCATGAACTTAGAACACCGCTGACCACAATGAAGCTAACCGCTGACTACCTTTACTCTCAACGAGAGAACTTTGACGACCTCAGCAAGCGCTCAGTTGAGATTATGCACTCACAGATGGATCGCTTCGACCAACTTCTAGCCGACCTACTGGAAATCTCCAGATACGATGCTGCTGGAGTAAAGCCTGAGTATGAGGTTCATGATCTAAATGGAATAGTTGGTTCCGCTCTTGAATCTATTCAGCAGTTTGCAGATTCCAAGGGTGTCTATCTAGAAGTTGATATTCCTTCAGGTGCAGTTCAGTGTGAAGTTGATGTTAGAAGAATTGAACGTATCCTAAATAACCTTCTTACCAACGCAATTGAGCACAGCGAAGGTAAGCCGGTAAAGATTCGAGTGGCTCAAAACGAAACCGCAGTTGCAGTGAGCGTCACCGATCAGGGTATTGGAATGAATGAAGCAGAACTTGCTCAAGCATTCAACAGATTCTGGAGAGCTGACCCATCACGTAAGAGAACTACCGGTGGAACAGGACTTGGTCTTGCTATCTCAATCGAAGATGCACAACTTCACAGCGGTGTGCTTGAAGTAACGGCTGCACCTAACCTAGGAGCATGTTTTAGATTGACCCTACCTAAGCGACAAGATGTTGCAATCGGTGATTCTCCACTGAAACTTGCTCTGGAGACAGAGAACTAGTTTTCAACAGTTAGTGAATAAGCCACAGTCGGAATAGAGATAAGTTCCAGTATCTATTCTGTGAACGAACTCTTGAACTTCTTCCTTCCAACTCCTTGCATAAGTTGTGAGAAACCAGGCAGCCCATTCTGCCTAAAGTGCCAAGCAAACTTCTCAACAAGCCCTGAGCCTTCCAACAGGCTAGGTGTTCATGGTTATGCCTTTTGTGAATACGGTGACCTGTCCGCAAAGATCATCAACGCAATCAAAGAAACTGGTCAAACCAGTTTGATTGGACCGGTTGCAACCTTGATGGCTAAAGATTGGCCCAAGGAGTTCTCGAAGCCAATCCTTATCCCAATACCTTCTTCCTCGAAGAACTACCGAAAGCGTGGTTATCAGCACATTCTGAAGCTCACAGCCGCATTAGAAAAACGAATACCGGAAGCCAAGAGCGCATGCCTGCTTCGATCAATTAGTGACCGACAAGACCAAACCAGCCTCACTCCAGCTGAACGCCTAACTAACCTGCAAGGAGCTTTCAGTGTCGATTTGAGAGGGTTTAACCCAGGGGAGTCACCAATAGTTCTCATTGATGACGTGATTACCTCAGGGGCTACGGTTGAGGCTGCTCAGAGGGCTCTAGAGGAAGCCGGGGTAATAGTGGCTGCCTTCTGTGTATTTGCCGATACAAGGCCTAGAACTAGGTGAATATGGCTCAAAATCAGAGGTGGCTGGGTCAGTCTAAGATGGTAAGGACAACCTGAAAAGCGTTTGGAGTTCATTTTGGCATCAATTATTGACCGTCTGCTACGTGCCGGTGAAGGCAAAGTTCTAGCCAAGCTGCGCACCATTGTCTCTCAGGTTAATGCCCTCGAAGAGAGCTTCTCAGGATTAACTGACGAAGACCTGCTTCACGAGACTGCCACCCTGCGCGATCGATACATCGCCGGTGAGACTCTAGACGAATTACTACCTGAAGCCTTCGCTGCCGTTAGAGAAGCTTCTAAACGAACTCTTGGCATGCGTCACTTCGACGTTCAGATCATGGGTGGTGCAGCACTTCACCTCGGCAACATTGCTGAAATGAAAACTGGTGAGGGTAAGACTTTGGTCGCTACCCTTCCTGCCTACCTAAATGCAATTGCCGGTCGCGGTGTTCACGTAATTACCACCAACGACTACCTTGCTGAGTATCAAGGTGAATTGATGGGTCGTGTTTACCGTGCCCTAGGTATGAGTACTGGAATCATCATTTCTGGTCAGAACCCAGACAAGCGTAGAGAACAGTATTTGGCTGACATCACCTACGGAACCAACAACGAATTTGGTTTTGATTATCTGCGCGACAACATGGCACAGAGTGCTGGAGATCTAGTTCAGCGCGAGCACTTCTTCGCAATCGTCGACGAGGTTGACTCGATTCTTATCGATGAGGCAAGAACCCCTCTGATTATTTCTGGTCCTGCATCAGGTGAGGCAAACCGTTGGTTTACAGAATTTGCCAAGATTGCCGAAAAGCTTCAGCCAGTAGTTGACTACGAAGTTGACGAGAAGAAGCGCACAGTTGGAATTCTTGAACCTGGTATTTCTAAGGTCGAAGACTACCTAGGAATTACAAATCTTTATGAGTCAGCAAACACTCCACTGATCTCATTCCTAAACAACTCACTAAAGGCGAAGTCACTTTTCAAGAAAGACAAAGACTACGTCGTAATGAACGGTGAGGTCATGATTGTTGACGAGCACACCGGTCGTATTCTCGATGGTCGCCGATACAGCGAAGGTGTTCACCAGGCTATTGAAGCTAAGGAAGGTGTTCAGGTAAAAGCTGAAAACCAGACTCTAGCTACTGTAACCTTGCAGAACTACTTCAGGTTATACAAGAAGCTTTCAGGTATGACCGGTACTGCAGCTACTGAAGCTGCGGAGTTCATGAGCACATACAAGCTCGGTGTTGTTCCTATTCCAACCAACCGTCCGATGGTTCGTATCGACCAGAGTGACCTGATCTATAAGAACGAACAGGTCAAGTTCGCAATGGTCGTTGAAGACATTGCTGCTCGTCACGCAACAGGTCAACCAGTGCTAGTTGGAACTACAAGCGTTGAGA
>Ga0214917_10002395_pt1 | contig 22825 bp, 19 predicted proteins | sample LL_1208_BB_MetaG_FD_177983 | JGI IMG/M metagenome (GOLD analysis project Ga0214917, IMG submission 177983) | Freshwater microbial communities from Lake Lanier, Atlanta, Georgia, United States - LL_1208_BB | ecosystem: Environmental > Aquatic > Freshwater > Lake | place: USA: Georgia | collected...
ACAACTCTTAAGCAAAACTATTTATAGTCAAAATAGTAATTGTTCGGATTTTTCTATTTTAGGTTATGGAACTGATACCTTGAATCCAGGCAATTCTGTTTTGTATCTTCGTATGCAAGGTCAGCCAACTGATTTTATAAATTACCCATATATTTCTGTGGTTTTAGATTGTAATGGAGATACGGTAGCGACAGGTAATATTAATTTTTTCGGACAATTGGGTCAAAGTGTTCAAGCGTATCCAGTGGCTGGAAACTTATCTACCTCTTGTCTACCCTTGTCTGTTGAATTCATTTATGGAAATTCTAGTCTTGAAAATGACACCTGTATTCTTTCTTTTAATTCCTTCGCCGATCCACTTACCTGTTCCGATTTTAGTGTAACGGGTATTGAGTCGGATCAGTCCAATACATTGGTTAATATTACCATACAAGGGGACGAAAATTCATATATAACTAATTCGGGTATTTCCTTTGTAAAAGATTGCAACGGAGATACGATAGCAACTGGATTCATAAATTATACCGGTCAAATTGGCTTAAGCGAACAAGGGTATCCAATTACCCCGCTCAGCGATCCATTATGCTACCCGCTTACTATTGAATTTTCCTATTCAAACACAAACGGCATAAAAGAATCCTGCGCCTTTTTGCTGGATACAGCAACAGGCCTAAGAGAATCATATTTTAAAAATACAAATAGCGTTGTTTTCCCTAACCCGTTTAGTAAAACCCTAAGCATTGAACCTTGTTTTGGTTCGGTAGGTAAAAGGTTTATTATTTATTCTATCGAAGGAAAAATCGTATACAAGGGAAGTCTTCTTTCCGAAAAAACAAGCATTGATGGAATAAGTTTTCCTAAGGGGCTTTATTTTTTTCAAATAAATGGCCAACCTGACCAAAGCATCCAGATTATTAAAGAATAGAAGATCTTCAGCAGGCCTTATTTATCAATAAATTTCCCCAGAATAAAAGCAACTAAAGAACCTAATGTTGGGGCCAGCAAATAAAGCCAAAGCCCTTCGGTGCAACCAGATAAAATGGCTGGTGCCATAGAGCGTGCAGGATTCATAGATGCTCCGCTTAGAGGTCCGCCGAAAATTGCTTCGATGGCCACAACAACTCCTGCTATAAGGCCCGTAATGAAGGCGCCAGGCTGTACTAGTTTGCTGGCTCGCCCAGCGGTGAAAATCAAAATAAAAGTCATAATAAATTCAAGAAAGAATGACTTTTCAATTCCGGCAGTTGGCAGAGTTGCACCTAAGCAAAAAGAGTTTTCAAACAAACATTGGAGAGAAAAACTCGCAGCAAAAGATCCACCAACCTGGACTAAAAGGTATTGAATTGCTTTTTCTTTAGGAAACTTGTCAATCAACATTGCCGAAATAGTTACAGCGGGATTAAAATGAGCAGCACTGAGGCCAGCAAAACAAATAATCGCAACAGAAACGGCCAACCCAAAAACCAAGCAAACACCCTGGTGGGTAACTGGGTTGCCATTTTGCATGACCAAAACAGCTCCTGTGCCAAAAAACACAATAATGTAAATGCCAAAAAACTCAGCAAGGAGTTCACGGAAAGGGAGTATACGCATGAATAATTTAATGGCTCAAGTATACGTTATTTATCAGAAAAATAGCACGATGGCTTGCTATAAATATGGCTTAACGGAAAAGCTACAGTCTATTAGTGTATAGACTATTCAAATAGAGTAGGAGGTAAGCTTACTTCTTATGCATTGCTCTTGCCTCTTTCCAAAGTCAAATTAATTGCAAACTCATGAAGGAGTTCTATCCTTTAAAAAAGCATCAGCAGCAAATCGCAAAGATTGTTCGAAAGGAATAAATTCATAAGACGTTTCATCTTTGAATTTCTTTGCAGAATAGGAATTTTTTTGAATATTTCGAATTCGAGTCATGAAAAATTGCGGCATCAATTGAAGTCCAAATAGAGTAAAGAATGGCCAGCAAAGTCTTGCCAAAATTCGTATTTTAATGGCGCTTGACTTCGAAAAATCTCCCGACAAACCCAATTGATGGCCAATAATTTGATAGGCTTCTTGATAGCTATGGTTGGATTCATTGACCAAATAACGACCCGACATTTTTCTTTGATGAAATAATACCGCAATTTGAGCCAAATCCCTTACATCCACAAAGGCATTGTTGCCTTGAGGAGACTGATTCACACCATCATAAATACGCCTAAATGCCAAGCCAAATCCATCTTTCCAGTTGCTGGGGCCGATGACTACAGGTGGAATCATTACCACCACATCAACACCATGCAAGGCCGCTTTTAAGGCCTCTTTCTCTCCAAGATATTTGCTATGGGCATAATTACTAGTAAGACTAGATTTTTTATAGGGTGTCGTTTCGTCGAATTGATGTAAATTCCAATAGCGACCAAGAGCCTCAACGGTACTAACGTGACAAAGCTTGGGAACCTTATTAGCAATGCAAGCCTTGACTACGTTGGCTGTGCCTTGTTGATTTATTTTTAATAAAATTGACTTTTTTTCATGAACCACTCCTGCGCAATGCACCACATAAGCTGCCCCTTCAAATGGCTTAAGCAAACTTTTATACTGACGAATGTCGGCAATTCTCCAATCAATGCTCTGGAAGAGGATTAATTTTTCTTTCCCATAATGGTTAACGATGGTAGCCGCATCCTTTATCAAGCTTTCTGATTCTGTTATTCCTATAACCTCCCATCCACTTTCAAGAAAAGCCAAAACCATATGAACACCTAAAAAGCCGGTTGCGCCTGTAATACATACTCTCTTTTCCATCACACAAAAGTGGAGTATATTTCTATTCAAACTAGATAAGCCTCCGTTTTGTAAAAGGATTTTAATAAAAAGTGGAAATCATTGACGCAAACCAAAACCTATTGTCCCATCTTTGCACCTATGTCGGACAATGAAACCAGCATCAACCTCAATAAATTTATCAGCGATACGGGTATTTGTTCCCGACGCGCAGCCGAGAAATTCATTTTGGAGGGCCGAGTAAAAATCAATGGACAGCCCACCCAACTTGGCAACCGGGTAAAACCCGGCGATGTAGTTACCCTCGACGGAAAGCCCTTGAAGTCGACTCTCAAACTGTTGTACCTCGCCTTCAACAAGCCTGCCGGAATAACCTGCACTACCGAAACCCATATTCCCGGAAATATCATTTCTTTTATCAATCATCCCCAGCGGCTTTTTCCAGTAGGTCGCCTCGATAAAGAATCGGAAGGCTTGATTTTTTTAACCAATGATGGTAATATCGTCAACAAAATTTTACGGGCAGGCAACAACCATCAAAAGGAATACATCGTTACCGTAGACAAGCTGATTACCCCAGAATTTTTGAAGCGTATGGCTGGCGGAGTGCCGATTTTGGACACGGTTACCCAAAAATGCAGGGTCAAACAATTGGGTAAGTTTACTTTCAACATTATTCTTACCCAAGGTCTCAACAGGCAAATCAGAAGGATGTGCGAGTTTTTAGGCTACGAAGTGCAAAAGTTGGTCAGAATTCGGATCATGAATGTGTCTTTAGGAAACCTGAAAAAGGGGGAGTGGCGCTACCTCGACCAAAGCGAAATGCAAGAAATTCACAACCTGGTAGCCGATTCCAAGAAAACGGCGGAGTAAACAAGGCTTATTGGCGCCAAATACCCCATACACCAGAAACATTTCGATTTTCCCGCAAAAGGAACAGATAGTCCGCTATTTAATAACAAATATTTATTGTGAACTATAGACACACAAGCATTTTTGCAATATTTTTGTGAAAATTAGCCTTTGTAATGAACAAACTATTACCTCTTGCCTTTTCGGGTTTTCTTGCAGTTTCTGCTCCAGCACTTACCCAAACCTCCATGGATGTAAATTCACCTATGCGAGCTTTTGTAAGCGCCGATCTTGAACCCTTTTTTCATGGCGTTGCCTCGGGCGACCCGCTTTCCGACCGAGTTATTTTGTGGACTCGTTTCACTCCAGACACTCAGACATCGGTTGATATCAACTGGAAAGTATGCACCGATACCACCATGTCGACCATTGTTTCACAAGGAACAACGTCAACAGACGAAGCAAGAGACTTTACTGTAAATGTTGATGCAACGGGCCTCCAGCCAAACACCTGGTATTATTATCAATTCGAAGAAGGGGGGCGTAAATCCTTGATTGGCCGCACACGCACTTTGCCTGTTGGTGATGTCGATAGTTTGAGATTTGGCATTGCTTCTTGTGCCAATTACGAAGATGGGTTTTTTAATGGCTACAAGGAATTAGCCAACACGAATAATCTCGATGCAATCATTCACTTAGGAGATTATGTTTACGAATACGAAACAGGTGGAGTTAGTTCCAGCATTGGCGGTAGAACAAATCAGCCAGAAACAGAAATATTGACCCTTTCTGATTATCGTACGCGCTACTCCCAATACCACTTAGATAAGGATTTGATGTGGTTGCATCAAAATTATCCTTTTATTGCTGTTTGGGATGATCACGAAGTTGCCAATAATGCCTATTATGACGGGGCTGAAAATCATACCGAAGGCGCCGAAGGAGCCTATCTTGATCGCAAGGCTGCCGCTGAACAAGCTCATGCTGAATGGGTTCCAAACCGCTTACCAGAAGCAGGTAATTTTGAAAAAATTTGGCGTCGTTTCCAATGGGGCGATTTAGTAAACTTGAATGCGATTGATACACGCCACTATGCACGTCAAATACAGCTTGGTGCTTCTGATCCTTTGACTAACGATACCAGCCGAACCATGCTTGGACAAGATCAGTTATCTTGGCTTCTAGATGGCCTTGTTAATTCGGCTTCTAGATGGAATTTGCTCGCAAATCAAGTAATGATGGGCCCGCTTAAAGCGCTAGGTCAAGTAGTGAATACCGACCAATGGGATGGTTATCCCGCAGAAAGAGAGAAAATATGGAATGCGGTAATTAACCAAAATGTCCAAAATTTTGTCGTTCTAACTGGTGATATCCATACTTCTTGGGACATGGATTTGCCAGGCGCAAACTATGATCAAAATACAGGTTTAGGCTCTGTTGGTGTTGAATTTGTTGGCACTAGCATCACTTCACAAAGCGCTCCAATTGGCATTCCTGGAGGCACATCTCTTATTAGTGCTTTTAATCCGCATATTAAATACGTTGATTTTTCCAAAAAAGGCTTTATGATTTTGGATGTTAATAAAACCAGAACCCAATGTGATCATGTATATTTGAGCACTGTGACCGATACGGTGTATACTGCTACACCTTCTACTTTCTTCTACACTTTGGATGGCGAAAGATGGCTGCGCGAAGGCAATCAGGCCAGCACCGGAAACATTAATCCGCCTCAACCGCCTCGTCCAAGCCAACCGGTGCCAAGTGCAATCGGCGAAGCTAAACCTGTTTTATTGGGCGCTTTCCCTAATCCATTTACTGAGAAATTTATTCTTCAGTACTACACCTCTCAAGCTACTTCGGTTTCCTTAAAATTATCCGATATTAGCGGTCGTATACTGCTTTCTGAGGTTCACCAATTGGGCCAAGCTGGTATCCAATACTGGGAAGTGAACGGCTCTGTTTTAACTGCTGGCACTTACTTTGTAGACCTCACCGTAGGCAACAAAACCTTTAGCAGAAAGGTAATAAAAAAATAAACACTAATAATTATGTCAAGAAAGACCCTGGCTCATTGCAGGGTCTTTTTGTTTTGAAGGATGGCATACCGGAAGGACCCTTGATAAGCCTATAAATGCAGTACAAGTAATCAAATAAGTGGGCGATCATCTTACTAAAGGCGAAAAACAAAACAAACGTATCGTTGGAGCGAATTTGTTAATTAAATTTTCGTTTTCAAACAATAACACCATTTTTATTGCTGATTATCAGCAGGTTGGTTAAAATATAAATTTTCAACAAATTATTAGCTTAAGTGTTTGGAGGAATCAAATTCCTTTGTATCTTTGCAGCCCTTTTTGAAAAAGTAAATCATAATTTAAAGTGGATTCAGTTAGTTATAAAACCATTTCAGCCAACAAAGCAACAGCCAACAAAGCTTGGGTTGTAATTGATGCTGAGGGACAGGTATTGGGTCGTTTGGCCTCGATAGCTGCGAAATTTGCCAGAGGTAAATTTAAAACAAGTTACACGCCTCATGTTGATTGTGGTGATAACGTAATTATTATTAACGCAGAAAAAATTGTTCTAACAGGAACAAAAACGGATGTAAAAGAGTACGTTCGTTACACTGGATATCCTGGCGGACAGCGTTTTACAACTCCCCGTCAATTGTTGGATACTGCTCCTGAGCGTATTCTAGAAAATGCTATTTGGGGCATGCTTCCAAAAACTAAGTTGGGTCGCGCCTTAAACAAAAATGTGTACATTTATGTTGGAGGTTCCCATCCGCATGAAGCACAAAAACCCAAAGTAATTAACCTTAACGAAGTAAAATAATCCGCATGGAAGTTATTAACGCACTCGGAAGAAGAAAAACAGCGGTAGCCCGTGTATATTTAAAGCAAGGGTCTGGCGCAATCATAATTAACAACCGTGATCACCGCGAATATTTGCCTACAGAGGTGTTGCGCACGAAAGTAAATCAGCCCTTTGCCCTTACCAATACACTTGGACAATACGATGTTAAAGTGAATGTGGAAGGTGGCGGTATTACTGGTCAGGCAGAGGCAATACGTTTAGGTATTTCTCGCGCTCTTGTAGAATTAAACGCAGAAAATAAACCTGTATTAAAGCCTCACGGTTTGCTTACCCGTGACCCTCGTATGGTTGAACGTAAAAAACCAGGTCAGAAGAAAGCACGCAAACGCTTCCAGTTCAGCAAACGTTAATCTTACTTACACGAATTACACAGACAAAATGTCAAAAGTTACTACCGAACAATTACTTGAATCAGGTGTTCATTTCGGGCACTTGAAAAGAAAATGGAATCCTGCTATGGCTCCTTATATTTTTATGGAGAAAAATGGCATACACATCATTGACCTGAATAAGACAGCAGCCAAATTAGAAGAGGCTGGTGCGGCGCTTAAACAAATTGCTAAGTCTGGTCGAAAAATATTATTCGTTGCCACTAAAAAGCAAGCTAAGGAAATTGTTGCAGCGGCGTCAAAAAAGGTGAATATGCCATACGTTACTGAGCGCTGGCCAGGAGGAATGCTAACCAACTTTGCTACCATCCGTAAGGCTGTTCGTAAAATGGGTCAGATTGATAAAATGGCTACTGACGGAACTTTTGATGTGATTTCTAAAAAAGAAAAGCTTTCTATTAGTCGTGAAAGAGAAAAGTTGGAAAGAAATTTGGGTTCAATCGCCGATTTGTCCAGACTTCCTGCAGCCTTGTTTATCATCGATATTTCTAAAGAACACATAGCGGTGGCTGAAGCAAAAAGATTAGGTATACCAACGTTTGGCGTTGTAGACACTAACTCAAACCCAAATGCTGTTGATTTTGCAATTCCTGCCAACGACGACGCGGCTAAATCTATAGAGATTATTCTTAGTGTAATTGCCTCGTATATTGAAGAAGGTCTTTCAGAGCGTAAATTCGATAAAGACAAAGGAGAGGATGATGAAAATACACTTGATGCAGACGGAAACGTTATATCACGTAAAAATCAACTTTCTGAGGAAGAAGAAGCAGAAGCTAAAAAACAAGGTGCAGGCCGCGGAAGAACTCGCAGCAGACGTGGAGCTACAGCTTAATCACATAAGTTAATCCTATAAAACCATGTCTGAGCTACAGCAGACATGGTTTTTTTATGGTACCTACATTAACCCCCATAGCCCAATATTAAAAACAAATAAATACAACAAAAATGATTACAGCATCTGATGTAAATAAGCTGCGCCAAATTACAGGTGCCGGCATGATGGACTGCAAAAAGGCACTTACAGAATCCAATGGTGATTTCGAGGCCGCAGTGGATTACCTGCGCAAAAAAGGTCAGAAAGTTGCAAGCAACCGGGCTGACCGCGACGCAAAAGAAGGTGTCGTTCTTGCTAAAGTTACCCCAGACGGAAAACATGGTGCAATAGTTTGTCTCAATTGTGAAACAGACTTTGTGGCCAAAAACGATGATTTTGTTAAACTTACGACTAGTCTCTTGGATTTGGCTATCGAAAAAAACCCTTCTAATCTTGAATCGTTTATGGCTCTTCCAATGGGAAATGGCACAGTGGCCGATATTATTACCGATAATATTGGTCGCATAGGAGAGAAATTAGAATTGAGCCGATACGAAACGGTAGATGCTGAATCTGTTGTCGCGTATATTCACCCTGGCAATCGTCTGGCTACGCTTGTAGGAGTTAACAAAACAAGCGCTGATGGCATCTATGAAGCATCTAGAAATGTTGCCATGCAAGTGGCAGCTATGGCTCCTGTTGCTTTAGATAAAGACGATGTTGACACGGAAACATTAAATAGAGAATTAGAAATAGCCAAAGAGCAAATCCGTGCAGAAGGCAAACCTGAAGAAATGGTGGAGAAAATAGCCTTGGGAAAACTAAACAAATTCTATAAAGAAAGCACTTTGCTTAATCAGGAATTTATTAAAGACAATAAGTTTAATGTTAGTCAATACCTTGATTCTGTAGAAAAGGGTCTGACTGTAAAAGCATTTAGGCGAGTGGCATTAAGTTAGTTTTGTTAAAGGGGAGCTTCGGTTCCCCTTTTTTTTTATCAAGTAGTAAAAACAAATTTTAACCTAAAACATGACTTTTAAGCGCATTCTTTTAAAACTTAGTGGTGAATCCTTAATGGGGAAAAAGCAATTTGGTATTGATAATGATCGGTTGAGCGACTATGCTTCTGAAATAAAAGAGGTAGTCAATATGGGTGTAGAAGTGGCTATTGTAATTGGTGGAGGAAATATATTTAGGGGTATTCAAGCTGAACAAGGCGGGATAGACCGGGTTCAGGGCGACTATATGGGTATGTTGGCTACTGTTATAAATAGCATGGCTTTACAAGCAGCACTTGAAAAGGCTGGTGTACATACCCGGTTGCAATCGGCAATTAAAATGGAACAAATATGCGAACCCTATATTCGGAGAAGAGCCGTCAGACATCTTGAAAAGGGAAGGGTGGTAATCTTTGGAGCAGGTACGGGAAATCCGTATTTCACAACGGATACTGCCGCTTCTCTAAGAGCAATTGAAATGGAAGTGGATGTTATCTTAAAGGGTACTCGTGTAGATGGAATATATACTGCTGATCCGGAGAAGGATCCTAATGCCATTAAATATGACCGTTTAAGCTTCACAGAGGCCTATGAAAAAAACCTTAATGTAATGGATATGACAGCCTTTACCTTGTGTAACGAAAATAACCTACCAATTGTGGTTTTTAATATGGACAAGCCCGGCAATCTGAAGCGTTTGATGAGTGGTGAGAAAATCGGAACCTTGGTCGAAGTGTAGTAATAATGAAGTAATATTCAAAAAAATCGAGGAAACGAAACCTTTATTTTACAAAAGATTGCTTCCTCGATTTACTAAGGTGAAACGATCAACACCTGTGACGTTCTGATTTTCTATGGGAAAATACCAAGATTTTCATAAGACAATGCCACTTTTTTGATAGCGCAGACAAAAGCAGCAGTTCTTAAATCTCCTATTTCTGGTCGATCAATCAATATCTGACGAATAGAATGATAGGCATTAATCATTGTTTCTTCCAGGCCGCTGTAAACTAAATCTCGTTCATCAGCACCTCTTTCTAGCTTTGCATGTTGTTCGGCTGAAAACTTTTTGCCTGTTAAATTTTCGATGGATTCCATTAATTCATGGTTCATTCGCTCATCAAAACGTTTTGTCATCCGTCCAAATCGAACATGACTCATGTTTTTTAACCACTCAAAATAAGAAACAGTAACTCCACCAGCATTTAGGTAAATATCTGGAATGATATAAACACCCTTTTTCAATAGCACCTCTTCGGCCTCAGGAGTAACAGGACCATTGGCGGCTTCTCCGATAATTTTCGCCTTTATTTGGTTTGCATTTTTCGAATGTATTTGGTTTTCTAATGCAGCCGGAATCAAAATGTCGCACTCAAGTTCCAAAGCATCCGTTGATTTAGCCAAATTGGTAGCACCCGGAAAGTCTAAAATCGAACCTGTTTTCCGACGATGGGCTAATACCATATCTGGATCTAGCCCGTTTTCGCAAAAAATAGCACCTTCATATTCAGCAAGAGCAATAACTTTTGCCCCTCCTTCATGGAAAAATTTTGCAGAGTGGTATCCAACATTTCCTAGGCCTTGTACAACTACTGTTTTATCTTTTATGCCCGGTGTTAAACCCCATTTTGCGCAATCTGATTCTATGTTTAAGGCTTCACGAACACCGTAGAAAACACCGAGACCTGTTGCTTCACGGCGACCATTTATTCCGCCTTGAGAAATAGGCTTGCCAGTAACACAACCCGCAGCATTTAATTCCATGGGGTTAAAAGTGGCGTAAGTATCCATAATCCAAGCCATTTCTTTTTCGCCAGACCCGTAGTCGGGAGCAGGCACATCAATGGCCGGACCAATAAAATTCTTTTTTATCAATTCGGAGGTGTATCGACGAGTGATTTTTTCCATCTCTTCATCATTGTAGTCGCGAGGGCTAATCTTAATTCCTCCTTTGGCGCCACCAAATGGCACATCGACTATAGCACATTTGTAGGTCATTAAAGCGGCTAAGGCCATTACCTCGTCTTGATTGACATGAATGCTATACCTAATGCCACCTTTAGTTGGCAATTTGTGGTGACTGTGCTCAACCCGGTAAGCCTCAATAACCTTAAACTCTCCTTTAAGTTTTACCGGAAATTTGATTCGGTATACACTGTTGCAAAATTTGATTTGATCTAAAATACCCTTTGGCGTATCCAGAAATTTGGCAGCCTTTTCAAAATAATTAAGAACGTCAGCAAAGAATTGATCCTCCCTTTGTTCGGTAAGTTTTGTAGCCATCTAGCGTGATTAAAATTAGAAGTTAAACAGGGGGCAAACTTATATATTTATTGATGTCAGTTGAATTAAAAAAAGTAAAGGCTTATTACCATGGCAGTGTTAATTTGTTGATAACTGCGATTAGAGCTTACGCTGTGCCTTGTTTTATCCTCTTTTTCTTTCGCTTACGTATAGACAATTATACCAGAAAAATATTAAAACAAATCATTAAAAACCTATAAATAGCAGGATAAATTAAATAGTCATGAAAAATAGGGTAAAACAAATGTTAGAACTACCGATGGTATAGAGCAATCTGAATAAAATCGAAACAGTTTAAAAGCTGAACCATTGTTGTGAAAAAGATTCCAATTTCATGTTAATTCCGGTTGGAGGAGCCTTAAAACAGGAATTTAGAGAATTGTTGGAGGTATAAAGAACCCTTAAATTTATCGGGGAGGAAGTCAAAACTTCTTCACAGCGAATTTTAGGTAACTGAACACTGTTGGAATTATTTTCATCTTGGAACGGCCTTTTCTTTTTTTAGAGTAAACAGTAGTTGGAATTTCAGAAATTTTTCCATTCGTAGAGGAAATTTTAATCACTACTTCAACCATACTTACAAAGCCTGGCTCTTCAATAATAACTCCGTATTTTTGTTTTACCTGCCGGAGAATAGCCACAGTATAAACCCTATAAAAAGAGCTTAGCGTTTGAATCTTCAAATTAAAAACAAAGCGAATAAATGAATTGGCAATCCACGAAACAACTTTTTTAAGCCAGGAGGTTTGTTCAAACTGGCCTCCTGGGAGATAAACGGATGCCAATACAAGGTCGATTCCTCCCCTTGCCGAATCTATGAGTTTGGGTAAAATGGATAAATCGGAGGTGTTGTCGGCCTCAATGCTAACCAGCAAGGAAGTTTCGTCGATGCAATGACTTAGTATCCAATTCATTCCTCTATTAAAAGAATCGCCTGGACCTGCATTTTTTTGTTTGACGAGTATGGTGCTGCAGGAAGGAGAAAAAAGTTCCTGTAGCTTTTTTACAGTATCATCGGTGGATCCGTCATCAACAAATACATAAAACTTTTCTTCATCGGGTAAAGTATCCAAGATGGACCTGGAAAGCAATTCTATATTCAGGGCTTCGTTGTAAACCGGAACAAGAAAATATACCATAATGGCAATCGGTTTTAAATGTGCTTTTCAGCGTGGTAAGACGACCGCACCAGTGGACCACTTTCAACATAGTCGAAGCCTTTTGCAAGACCTGCCTCTTTGTAGAATGCAAATTTTTCTGGTCTGATATATTCTATTACTGGCAAATGTTGCTTTGTAGGTTGCAAATACTGTCCTAGGGTCATAATGTTAACGCCTACAGAGCGCAAATCATCCATAGTTTCCAAAATCTCAAATTCTGTTTCACCCAATCCTAACATTATACCTGATTTGGTGGTAAGCCCCCCATCCTTTAATCGTTTCAAAACCTCTAGGCTTCGGTCGTATTTGGCCTGAATTCTTACCTGTTTGGTCAGTCTGCGCACGGTTTCCATATTATGAGAAACTATTTCCGGCTTTACATCTATGATGCGCTGCAGATTTTCCCAAATCCCTCGAAAATCAGGAATCAAGGTTTCAAGTGTAGTTTCTGGATTATGAAAACGCACTTCCCGAATGGTTTCGGCCCAAATACCAGCCCCCCCATCCTTTAATTCGTCTCTATCCACAGAAGTGATTACGGCATGCTTAATGCCCATTATTTTAATTGATTGGGCTACCCGTTTGGGTTCTTCTGGATCTACGGCTAAAGGTCGACCTGTTGCAACAGCACAAAACCCGCAGCTACGGGTACAAATATTTCCAAGAATCATAAAGGTTGCTGTCCCCGCACTCCAGCATTCACCCATATTCGGACAATTGCCACTTTCGCAAATGGTATGTAATTTATGCTCCGAAACAATTTTACGCGTTTGGGCATATTCTTTTCCTGTTGGCAGTTTGACACGCAGCCAGTCGGGCTTTCTTTCTCTGCTTTCCGCAAATATTTTTTCCTCCTGTTCCATAACAATCTAATCTTCCTCTTTGGCGGTGGATGCTTTTCCATTCCATTTTCCGCCGAAATTTAAACTAACATAAAATGAAAACCACAAACTATTATTTTGGGCAAATGCCATCATAGGGATGTTTTTGAAATAGTAGTCTAAAATCATTCCCGTCTCTATGGTTTTTACCCCTTTTTCCTTGCCTGCATAATCAAAACTGAATCCAAATTTCCCGTAAATCCCTGGGTGTAAACTCATTTTATCAAAGCCTTTATACCACGCCCCTCTTCCGTAAATATTGTATTGATTATGCAATGGATTATTGGGGTCGTATGCCTCTGAAACAATTCCTCCATCCGGAGCATAAGGGTTCTTTATTACATCCACAAAATAGGGTTTTGTTATTCCGAGGGAAGATCCTGCAGAACCTAAATAGCGTACTTCAATTGCGCTTCCATCGGCCCTTCCTTTGTTAAAGATAATTTTATGAAAACCATAGCCGGCTCGAAGCACTAAAAAGGAGTTCATTTTACCGTAGACATATCCTTTTGCGTTTTCATAATAGGAAGATTTTATTTCTTTGGGATGTTTTACACTAATAAAATCAATTTCCCAAAAAGTTTTGGAATAGCCAGTTTTATGGTGTGAGCGGCGCATGCCTACCCCCCAGCCATTGGAATGTGCAATAAAACCTGCCGTAAATTCTTTTCTATACAGAACTCGGGTATCTTTGTCGTCGTCTAAAGGTTTTTGGGCTAAGCTTAACGCAGGGCAAACGACCACTAGGTTGAAAAGCAAAGCCAGGTAAAATTTCCTTATCCCAAACATTAGCACAAAGGTAAACCATTCTTTACATATGGCTACATCAACTATTATTTACACTGGCGAACTTCGCACTGTCGCTGTTCATTTGCAATCGGGGGTTGAACTAATAACCGACGCACCAACAGATAACCAGGGCAGGGGAGAAGCCTTTTCGCCTACCGACCTGCTGGCTACTTCCCTTGGAGCCTGCATGCTTACTATCATGGGAATTAATGCAAAAGCCAACGGAATCGATATTGATAAAACCCGTCTTGAAATTACAAAAACCATGGCCACCAATCCCAGAAGGGTTTCAGAAATTAAGATAATTATCACTTTTCCGAACAAAGCATATTCAGAAAAAGAAAAACAAATGCTTCAAATAGCAGCCTTGAATTGCCCTGTCGCTAAAAGCCTTCATCCTGAAATAAAACAGGATGTGAATTTTATTTGGGACTAACTATTGGGCTGTTCCATTCGTTGACCGGAGTCTCCATAGGCCGGACAAGTTTGATGGGTCCGACAAGAAGAAGCTACGAAAAGAACAAAAATGCAGGCTATGATAGCAAGGACTAATTTTTTCACGTTGTGCATAGTAAGGTTTGCAAAAGTAATGGGAAACAAGCATCAATAGAAAGGAAGATGGATATTTTTCAACGGCTTAATCAACAATAACATTTAAGTGATGGAAAGCCAACCACATATTTTCTATTACAACGAAAAAGGTAAAAAATGAATGCAGAATCAAGTCTTCAGATTGACGAAAGCTGGCTGCCTCTGATAGGCCAGGAATTGGAAAAAAGGTACTTTAAAGAGCTTACAAACTTTTTAGTTGAAGAAAGAAAAAAACATGTGGTATACCCGGCCGAATCGAGAATTTTTGCAGCGCTAAATACTACGTCTTTTTCGAATGTTAGGGTTGTCATTCTTGGGCAAGATCCTTATCATGGACCACAACAGGCTAATGGACTTTGTTTTTCGGTAAACAATGGTATTCCCCATCCGCCCTCGCTATTAAATATTTTTAAAGAGCTCCGCTCCGATCTAGGTCATCCGATTCCACTTTCTGGCAATTTGGAACCTTGGGCCAAACAGGGCGTCCTTTTGTTGAATTCAACTCTTTCTGTTAGAGCACATCAGGCAGGTAGCCACCAAAAAAAGGGGTGGGAGCTTTTTACCAATGAAGTGATACGCCAGATTTCTATGTGTAAAAAAGAGGTGGTTTTTTTATTGTGGGGTCGGTTTGCCCAAGAAAAGCAGGAGTTAATTGATGACCAGCGCCATTTGATTTTAAAAGCTGCACACCCTTCTCCATTAAGCGCCCATTCTGGCTTTTTTGGATGCAAACATTTTTCAAAGACCAATGCTTCTCTTCAGGCCTTTGGACACCCGTCAATTGATTGGCAATTAGAAAAAAATCTTTTCGAATAAGGTCTAGGTCTGATGCCAGCGGAATATGTTAGACTAGTCCTTTGTTTTCAGGCAGACTTCGAAGGTGCTGCCTTTTCCTGGTATGCTTTCAACTAACTTGACAAAACCATGGTGAGCTTTAGTAATGAGTTTGACATAGTTCAAACCCAACCCAAAACCCTTTACTTTATGAATATTACCTGTTGAAACCCGATAGAATTTATTGAAAATATGTTTTTGAGCATCTTTACTCATTCCGATTCCATTGTCTTTAATTTGAATATGAAGATATCTTTTAGAGTTGAAGGTTTTTATTTCAATTTTAGGCTCTTCGACGCTGTATTTAATAGCATTATCAAGTAGGTTGTAAATAACATTTGTTAGGTGAACCTTATCCGCTTCCAAGATATGATTCGGAGCCTGTAACTGACAAGAAATAGAGCCTTTTCTGTCATTCAGAAGGAGCTCCATACTTTGTACGGAATGCTCGATTACTTCATGAATATCTAGTTTTACTAAATTTAATTTTACTTCTCGATCATAGGCAGACATTTGAAGCAGACGCTCTACCATGTTGCACAAACGGGTAGTTTCTTCGGTAATAATCGAAGCATACCTTGCAATTCGCTCCTGGTCATTCTGAACCCCTTTTTTGGCTAGCATTTCACCTGTAATGCTGATGGTTGATACAGGTGTTTTAAACTCATGCGTCATATTATTAATAAAATCATTCCGAATTTCACTGAGTTTTTTTTGCCGTAAAATGACACTCATCGAATAGCCAAAAAAGGCCACAACTAATAACAATACTCCCGAACTGAACCACCATATTCCCATTTCAAAAATCAAAAACCTTGATTTGTTTGGAAAGTAAACTCCAAAATAGTGGTTGTCTTTGTCCCATTTTGGCGGTTCAACTGTTTCCGGTGTGTTTTCCCCTGCGTTTTGAGGAATATATTTACTGAATACGATTTTACTGGTAAAACAATCGTAAATTACATACTCAAAATCTTCCCTGATATTCCGCCGGTCGAACTCCATTTTTAATAGCCTTTCCAATAGGTAAGGATGGAGGGAATCGTTCATGCTTACAACAAAATAATTTGAACTTACCTGGGTTACCTGTTGGTACTGTCTTTCTTCCTTGTTCATAATGCTGATAACATTGGCTACTCTTCTCAAAGCGAGGTTAACACGGTCATTAAACTCTCTGTCTTCGAAGCTAAAGGCATTTTTTAGCCAAAAAACTTGAAGGGTTAATACACCCAAGATGGAGATTACACCTAAAAAAATAAAAACACGCAAGGTTCTTCTGCTCATAACCGAAAAAATACGAAAGCGAAGATAGAAAATTTGAAGACAGGGATTGAACTCCCTTTCAGCAACCTGCTTGTCATATGGAATTCCCTTAAAACAACGGATGGCGATTAAAAAAATGAAATTCGGTGGTAAATAATCATTCAAGTCTTGGGTTCGCTTGATACGTGTATCCAAATTTCAATCAAGTTTTCACATCCATTGTATTCTTGTTAATTTTGGCCTTCCTATGAAGGCATTGTGGTCGCTCAACTCGTATTTTTTAACTTATTGGATTAGGTTGTCTTGTGGGATTCTCTTCGTTATTTTGTCTAATGTTTTTTCCATCTACCCGGCAAGGGTAGTGCGATATGCTGTTGATCTGGTAATTGAAACCGCAACCATTGCTCACGCATTTAATGGTTTCGCTTTGAATAGCGAATTTCTGGAAATATTTTCCACCGCACTGATCATTTGTGGTATTATCCTTTTATCAATGGCTCTGATGAAAGGTGTTTTTATGTTTTTAATGCGCCAAACACTAATAGTGATGAGTCGCTTGATTGAATATGACTTGAAAAATGATATCTATGAACAGTATCAACGATTGAGTTTATCGTTTTACAAAATAAATAGCACTGGTGACCTTATGAACCGAATTAGCGAGGATGTAAATCGCACCCGAATGTATATCGGACCAGCTATTATGTACACTACCAACTTAGTAGCAACCATAATAATTGTACTTTATTGCATGTTCTCCGTAAATGTAGAACTGACTTTTTACGCACTGCTTCCTTTACCGGCTATGTCTGTAATAATTTATTGGGTTAGTCAAAAAATTAATCGACAAAGTGAACGAGCTCAGGCAATGTTGAGCGCCATTAGTTCAAATGTACAACAGGCGTTTTCGGGTATTCGGATAATAAAAGCCTACAATCGTGAATCGGCTTATATAAATCATTTTGCCAATGAAAGCGAGACCTACAAAAAAGAATCGATGCGGCTGGCCTACATTAATTCCTTGTTTTTTCCAGTAATGATGGTATTAATTGGCCTAAGCACCATTCTGACTATTTTTATTGGCGGACGACAAGTTATTTCCGGAGAAATTACCCAAGGCAATATCGCTGAATTTATTGTCTACATCAATATGCTTACCTGGCCATTTGCCTCTATCGGATGGGTAAGCAGCATTGTGCAAAGAGCTGCAGCATCCCAGCAACGAATCAATGAATTTCTGTTGACTAAGCCGGAAATCACCAACCAAAGCAATTCAAATGACCCAATTCAAGGCAAAATCGAATTCAAAAATGTAAGCTTTGTTTATCCCGAAAGTGGCATAAAGGCCTTAGACCAGGTTAGCTTTTCTATCGAACCCGGACAAACCTTGGCTATTTTAGGTCGCACGGGAAGCGGAAAGAGCACCATTGCCTCTCTCCTTCTTCGGCTTTTTGACACCAACGAAGGCGAAGTGCTGTTGGATAACCGCCCTATTAAAGCTGTTAATCTGGATGCTCTCAGGCGACAATCGGGATACGTGCCTCAGGAGGTGTTTCTTTTCAGCGACACCATTGCCAATAACATTGCCTTCGGTTTAAAAGAAAAATCGCGCTTTGATTTGATTGAACAGGCAGCAAAAGATGCAGATGTTTTTGACAATATTATTTCCTTTCCTAAGGGCTTTGAAACAGTGGTAGGCGAGAGAGGAATTACACTTTCAGGTGGACAAAAACAAAGACTTAGTATAGCCAGGGCCATTATACGAAACCCACAAATTCTATTATTTGACGATTGTCTTTCGGCCGTTGATACCCAAACCGAAGAGAATATTCTAGCCAATCTTAAGCGACTTATGAAAGGTAAGACCTGTGTTATCATCAGCCATAGGGTTAGCTCGGTGAAAGATGCTGATAAAATAATTGTCCTCAACCAGGGCAAAATCGTAGAAGAAGGAAATCACCAAAGCCTGCTGGAGAGCAAAGGGAACTACTATGAATTGTATTTGAAACAAATCCGTGAAGAAGGACCCCAGTCAAGTTAGTTGTTTATTGAAAAGCAAGTTTCTTTGTCGTTAAGGTGATAAACTATACTTTTGTCTCGAATAAAGATAATTCAACTTCATGAAAGTAGAAAAAATAATCGGACTTGCCACTTTTACTGGCTTATTTCTGCTCTATTCCTTCACTCCCGATGGAAAAGAAAAAAACAGCAGTGCCATTGATTTGTCCAATATGGATAAATCAGTTCGCCCTCAAGATGATTTTTATCAATTTGCCAATGGGGGTTGGTTAAAAAACAATCCGGTGCCATCTACAGAAAGCCGATGGGGAAGTTTTTCTGCCTTACTTGAAGAAAATCAAATCCGACTGAAAGGAATTTTGGAAGAAAACATTCAAAAAACAAATGCCTCGGGTTCCAACGGACAGAAAATAGGGGATTACTATTTTACTTACATGGATTCCATCAAGAAAAATAAAGAAGGAGCAAAGCCCCTTTCTGGTTTTTTGAAACAAGTTGAAAATATACAATCCAATAGCCAGTTGATGAGTTATTTGGCCGCTACCCAATTGAAAGGTGTAAAAGGAGTGTGGTCAATCTATGTGAGCGCCGACCCCAAAAGCTCGAATATTAATATTGCACAGGCCAATCAGGCAGGATTAGGCATGCCAGATCGAGACTATTATCTACGCAATGATCCGGACTCAAAGTCGCTTCAAGAGAAATACAAGCAATTGTTGGTCAAAGATTTCGAATTGCTGGGTGATTCAAAAGAAAAAGCAACTGAAAATGCTGAAAAAGTTTATAACCTAGAAGTTGAGCTTGCCAAATCATCTATGACTAATGTGGAGTTGCGGGATTTGGAAAAGCAATACAATAAATGGACTGTGGCTGAGCTGGATTCAAAATATCCAGCTATAAAATTTTCCAGCTATCTAAAATCAATAGGAATGGAGGGCGCTAAAGAGGTAATCATTGGCCAGCCCGAATTCTTTAAAAAAGCCAATGAGCTATTAAACTCCCAGCCAACAGAAACCTGGAAGGCCTATTTGCGATGGAATATCATTAATTCTTTTTCTGATCAGCTAAGCGATGAAATAGCTCAGATAAACTTTGATTTTTATGGCACCGCCCTTTCTGGACAAAAGAAAATGAAGCCAAGATGGAAACGAGCTATTTCAGAAGTAGACCAAATGATGGGCGAGGCCCTGGGTCAGTTGTTTGTCAAAAAATATTTCCCTGAAGAATCTAAAAAGAAGGTCGATGAAATGGTAAATAACCTTATTACGGCTTACCGGGAGCGCATCAATGGTTTGGACTGGATGAGCGCTGAAACAAAAGAAAAAGCGCAAAAGAAACTCAACACTATTATTAAAAAACTAGGCTATCCTAATACTTGGAAAGACTACAGCAAGTTGACAATCGGCCGAAATTCACACTTCGAAAACTATGTAAATGCTGTTGAATTCGAAACCAAAAACAACTATGAAAAATTACCTAAACCAGTCGATAAAATGGAGTGGTTTATGAGTCCTCCTACAGTTAACGCTTACTACAACCCTACAAGCAACGAAATAACTTTTCCTGCCGGCATTATGCAACCACCATTTTATTTTTCCGGAGCGGATGATGCAGTTAATTATGCCGCTATAGGTGCTGTTATTGGCCATGAGCTAACCCACGGTTTTGATGATCAAGGATCTCAGTTTGATGAGGAAGGAAATATGAAGGATTGGTGGACATCGTCGGATAAAGACAGATTTCTTTCAAAAACCAAAATGGTTGTTGATCAGTTTAACGGATATGTGGCCATTGACACTTTACACATAAATGGCGAACTTACTCTTGGAGAAAACATTGCAGATCTTGGAGGATTGTCTATTTCTTACGCCGCATTTCAAAAAACAGCCCAGGCAAAAGAAGGCAAGACAATTGATGGATTTACGCCAAATCAACGCTTCTTTTTAAGTTGGGCACAAATCTGGAGAACGAATTATACGCCTGCTGCATTGAAAAAACAGGTTAATACCAACCCTCATTCACCCGGCAAGTTTAGAGGCAATGGGCCATTAACTAATTTGCCCGAATTTTATCAGGCCTTTGGGGTAAAAGAAGGCGATAAAATGTGGGTTTCTCCCGAAAAGAGGGCAAAAATCTGGTAAGAAAATCCTGTTCCTTTAAGGCTTATTTGGATGTGTAATTTTCGGTTTTTTTCAAAAAATCTTTGGTGATTGGGGGCACATAATAAATATTGCCAAAGATGATTTTGAATCGCGTAAGCCAGGAAGGATTGTTTTTTAATTCATAGGCTATTTGCTGCCATCCGCTGAAAATGAGAACAAACGGACTCAGTTTTATGGGTGGTTGAGCGGTGAGGCCTACAGGCGGCTTTTCTGCGTTTGGAAGTCGGAAAGTGCCGAATACCCTATCCCAAACCAAGAATGGAGCGCCTCCAAGGTTTATCGTTTCCTCACCAGGAATAGCAGAATGGTGCACATAATGATAGGTTCCATTTCCGAAATAGGAACTTAACCACCAAACAGGCTTGAAACGAAAGGCGAAATCATAAAAATAGGTGCTGTGGTTAAACTTTTCTGTGAAAACATACAAGGCGGCTAAACCTAGATTTTCCCAGACTAGTGGTTCGTAATAGAAAAGTTTACTGGCTGCCGCGCTCAGAATTGCTGTTGGAATGTTGCTGAAAAATTCTGAAAAGAAAAAGAAGGGGCCTATTCCTGCCGGATGCATTATTTCTGCAGTGTGATGGCATCGGTGATTAAGCAACCATATAAATCTTGATTGGTGTGCCAGCCAATGACTAAAATAGCCCGGTAGCGAACCCATAATCAAACCCAAAGCCAGTGCCAATAAATAAGGAAGCTTAATCAAGGTGGGGATAAATCCTTTTACCAGCTGGTCCAGGTTTTGATAAAGATGCGAAATAAACGCCTGTCCATCCGAGAAAGTATAACCCATCGACCAGGCAATTAGCCCCATCAAAGCAAAAAAAAGAGCCATAAATAACATAGCAACTGCATTTGAGAGTAGATGTGCTATGAAAATCGGCACAAACTTTTCTTTTCCATATTCCTTAATTCCACCAAAATAGCTCCAAAACGAAAATAGAGTAATATAAAGACCGAGAGAAAACAACAAGGCTCTGGCAAAAAATGAAAATTGGCTATTGTTAAAAACACCAGGAATGGGATTATGCCCTTTATCCAATTCGCTGTTTATCCAATTATTCAGTCCGCTACCTGTATCCATAGTTATATCAAACCAACCAAATACAAAAAGAAATCCAACGCCAGCCATAACCCAAAACCGAATCTGTCGGTATTCAGCCGATCCGAAATCAAAGTTATAAATAGCGTTTATTTTCTGCCACATACCAATTGGTTTGATTTTTTGGGAATTCAATATTACTTTGTTTTTGATTCCGACTAGCCGAGCTTACAGACTATTTAACATTTTTAAGAATGCGCAAATAGAGCATTCTCGTCATATAGTTTGAAATAGGACTAACCAAGCGGGGCGTTTTTGGGTCAAAATTCAAGATGTTATTTCCATCAATTATTACCAAAAAAAGCCCATCTTCACCTCCCAATGAAATTTTACAAAGAATCTGTTTTTATAATTACCGGAGCCGGTTCTGGAATCGGGCGTTGCCTAACAAAATTAGCGCTAAGCAAAGGCGGAGAAGTAGTTGCCATAGACAAGGTGGAAGCATCCCTTCACGATTTAAGTGTTCAACTGAAAGGGCAGAAAATAAAGACTGTCTTGTTAGATGTGGGTGATGCCAAGTCGATCGAAATATTTGCAAAAGAAATGCTTGCTGAACTTCATGGACAAAGGCTTGTTTTGATTAATAATGCGGGAGTAGCCTTGGCTAGTGGGAGATTTGCAGATACCCCTTTGACTGATTTTGAATGGCTTTTGAAAATTAATCTGTGGGGGCTAATAGCTATGACCAAGGCCTTTTTGCCTTATATGCTATCAACCCGAAAGGGCCATATTGTCAATATTTCCAGTGTTTTTGGATTGGCTGGGGTCGCCAATCAATCGGCTTATTCAACCTCGAAATTTGGGGTGAGAGGATTTAGCGATGTTCTACGGATGGAGTTACTGGATACCCCAATAAAGGTGACTTGTGTTCACCCGGGTGGCATAAAAACAAATATAGCCAGGTCGAGCCGAATGGCGGGTTCTGTTTTTAATCAAAATTTGATGGATGAGGCGATTTCACGATTTGATAAAATAGCCAGAACGTCGCCCGAGAAAGCTGCACAACGTATATTAG